>Ga0334898_1000564_pt1 | contig 56649 bp, 59 predicted proteins | sample GraSluR3_MG_10_FD_207228 | JGI IMG/M metagenome (GOLD analysis project Ga0334898, IMG submission 207228) | Sludge microbial communities from methane-producing bioreactor in Wageningen University, Netherlands - Granular Sludge_3_08-R3 | ecosystem: Engineered > Bioreactor > Anaerobic >... | reverse complement strand
ATATTCTAATTACATAGTAGCACGAAAAGCATCCAATCACAAGATATTTCGAACAAATATATGGATTTATTGAATATTTTTGGCAGGGAAAAGTAGGGTAGTTAGAAAAAGTCAGAGGGAACTATAGCTTAATGCTACCTAAAGAATTTAGGAAATTATCATTTGTTTTCTTTCCATTATGCGTAAGCTGTCCTATCATGAAGACATCATACACTTTGGGTGCTACATAGAGCCAAAAGAAATAAATGTTAGTTAGGAGAGACTTGGATGCATATCGTGCTATTATCAGGCGGGTCGGGGAAACGCCTTTGGCCATTATCAAATGAGGTACGGTCGAAACAGTTCATCAAATTCTTCAAGCAGGAGAATGGGAGCTATGAATCAATGCTTCAGCGGGTTCATCGACAAATCAAGAAGGTTGATCCGGATGCAACCATTACCCTTGCAACCTCCAAGACACAAGTTTCTGCAATCTATAATCAACTGGGAAAGGACGTAGGTATCTCAGTCGAACCCTGCCGTCGTGACACCTTCCCTGCCATTGCACTTGCTGCTGCCTATATGCACGACGTGCAGGGCGTAGATGAGAAAGAAATAGTTGTTGTCTGCCCAGTAGATCCGTACGTGGATGATGAATATTTCACCATGCTCGAGAAAGTGGGAAAGCAGGCAGAGACAGGTGGAGCAAACCTGGTTCTACTGGGTATCGAACCTACCTATCCAAGTGAAAAATATGGCTACATCATTCCTATTGATGAGAGTAGGGTGAGCAAGGTCTCCACCTTTACAGAAAAACCAGATATGGCAACTGCCGAGACTTATATCGCTTCAGGGGCGCTCTGGAACGCAGGAGTCTTTGCATTTCGGTTGGGGTATCTGTTGGATACAGCACACCGGCTCATCGATTTCACTGATTACCATGATTTGTTCGAGAAGTATGAAACACTTAATAAGATCAGTTTTGACTATGCAGTAGTCGAGAAGGAATCAGAAATTCTGGTGATGCGGTATAAAGGGATTTGGAAGGATCTTGGTACATGGAACACACTCAGTGAATCCATGAGCGAGCCTATTGTCGGTCTTGGAGAGATGGATGAATCTTGTGAAGATGTGCATATCATCAATGAGCTGGAAATCCCCATTCTAGCAATGGGCTTGCATGATGTTATCATCTGTGCCAGTGCTGAAGGCATCCTTGTCTCTGATAGGGAGCAATCGAGCCATATCAAAGAGTATGTGGAATCGTTCAAGCAGCCGATTATGTTTGCAGAGAAATCCTGGGGAAGCTACCGGATTCTCGATGTTGGGAATGAGAGTCTTACCATCAAGGCAATACTCCAGGCTGGAAAACAGATGCACTATCACAATCATGAGCGGCGTGATGAGGTTTGGACAGTAATCAACGGAAAAGGAATTGTAGTGCTGGACGGGGTGCGCCAAACAGTGGCCGCGCCTGAGGTAATATCCATCAAGAGAGGGACCAAGCATACCATCATTGCTGAGACGGAACTCACCTTAATCGAGGTGCAACACGGAAAGGACATCACAGTAGAGGATAAGCAAAAGTTCCCACTTCCTTAGAAGGCCCGAACAGCCTATACAACCAATAGTTCTTCTTTTTCCACCCTACCTTAGACCCCTGTGCTTCATCTGAATACAATTTAATTGACACTTTCTGAGTGGGGGCCTTTAGGAGACAGGAGGAGGTGCAATGGGGCATTACCAATTGTTTCCGAATATGCTTCATCTTGCGCGCAGGGTCTTCCGACAGGCAAACACGTGGGGAAAACCGGCTCCCCCTTCGTTCCCGCGGCAAATCCGTACCGGACGTTATACGGTCGACGACCAGGACCACCATTATATACACGTGCAAGAAACCTCCCCTCACTCCGAATTACCGGCATCCCGCAGCGTCTCCTCCTATTCGAGTCCCAGACTTTGCTTTGCCGTCATGTTGTGAGTTTCCAACCAGTCGAACAATTCCGTAAGGCTCGCCGTTGCGCAACCAATGCATGTATCGGCACATCCATAGTAGATGCGCACGCTCTCCCCATCCAGAATCCATCCGCAGGGAAAAACTACTTTATCCACATTGCCCACCATCTCATACGGCATCTGTGGGGCAAAGACCCATTCATCGGATCTGGCCAGCAAAATGGTGGGATCCTCGAGATCGGCAAGCGCAAGGCCAAGACGGTATATGCTACCGCTCGCATTATCCTGCACTCCGTGATACATAATCAACCATCCCTTGTCGGTGCGAAGTGGAGGCGGGCAAAGTCCCACCTTATTTGCATCCCACCATCCTCCTTTCCGCGCCGGTATAAGAATTTGGTGATCACCCCAATGCTGCATATCGGGACTGAACGATATCCAAATGTGGGACCCAGTCCCTTCTCCGGAAGAATATGGCCGGTGTATCATCGCCCACCGCCGGCCGAATTGCACGGGGAAGAAAGCCGCGTCCTTGTCTTCAGGCGGGAGAATGCTCCCTTTCCGTTCAAAATGCTTGAAATCATCGGTTAGAGCCATCGATACTAGCGGTCCGCCTTTCGAATAGGAAGTGTAGACCACAGCCCATGTCAGGATTGGCTCCAAATACGTAATCCTCGGATCTTCGATCCCCCACAATTCCTCGGGATGCGACACGGCTTGTGGTGCCATCGTGGGAACGGCATCGATATGCCAGTCGGTAATTCCGTCCTTGCTTCTCGCAACGGTCAAATGTGAAAGACCGCGGCGGTCCTCCACTCGCATCAGCAACAGTGTTTCTTCGCCGATCCGTACTGCAGCCGGATTAAAAACCGCATTCGCCTGATACGGAAGATCCTGTACAGTGATGATTGGATTCCCTTCGAATCTCGTGAACAATTCATTTTTTCCCATATGGTGCCTCCATGGATTTTTACCTGCCATTCGTGTCCGAAACGGCAACCTCCGCCGAAATCCGGCGACTTCTCATTCGATGCATGTTCAAAAGCGACATGATTCCCGCCAAAGTCGATTCCGCCCCCTGGTTTCCATTCACACCATCAGGCCGCAACCCGTCGCAACAGCCTCCGGTGGTATGGTTGTAAAGACTGAGATTCAGATCATTCCGTCCAAAAAACCATTCCATGCATAGCACGCCATGATCGAGCCATGCAGTGTCCATCGTAGCCAGATACGCCTCGTGGCATGCTTCAATCATATGATACGCTTCAATGGGCTGCTGATCGAACCGCGCCTGTTCCCCACCCCGCTGAAACCAACCGGCATTACCCACGGGGACGAACCAGCCACGCGGATCACGTTGGATTCGCACCAGCCATGCGAGACTTTCAAGCCCAACGTGAAGCATCTCTTCTTGATGGAGAGCCTGGCCCGATATGATCATCGCCTGGGGAATAATCGCGTTCGCATATGTCACGGTGTCGGCTACCCACGGCCAATCCTCCTGACTGTTCTGCCTATAAAGGGCAAAAAGCTTTTCCGAAAGCAACTCCATCATTCGCCGCACATCGCTGTCTCCCTTGTATCGTTTCTGATAGGCATAGAGTCCCTTCAGGGAAAACGCCCACGCCCGGGAAGAAGTGAGTTCACCCACCGCAGGAAGAGCTTTCTTGAACAGACTGACCGAAAAGGCACGGATTTCTTCCTGATCACACATCGATGCGGCTTCACCCAACGCCCACACCGCCCGACCGTGACTGTCCTCCGACCCGGTTTTTTCGGTCCAGACTCTCGTGTAGTCCATGAAATTCCGAAATCGTCCGGTCTCTTCATTGAAGGCATCTTGAAGGAAGCTGAGGTACACATATGTGAGTCGGGTGATCTCCTTGCTCTCGGAAAACACCTCCTGATACATAAGCACCGCGATCAACGCCCGTGCATTGTCATCGGTGCAATACCCGTAATTCCTGTCCGGTACGATGTAATTCGCATGCTGAAGTATACCGGTATCATCGGTGAGTCTCATGATATGATCCAGTTTTGGCTGCGGCAGTTCCCTCGGCTGGGAACCCAGAATCTTCGAAATCACGGCCGATTTCGGCCGATATTCCTGATGTTGTTTTATATCTTGGAACAGCGACACGTAATTTCTCGCCGCTTCCTTCCAAATCATCGTTCTGCCGTACGTATATGCTTTTTTTCGCATAGCCTGTCGTTTTGGCTCGTTGGCAAGCAACTCGTTAACCGCATCGGCCATTGCAGGCGTATCGTTAAAAGGAACCAGCATTCCGCGGCCTTCTCCAAGCAACTCTTCGGCATACCAGTACGGGGTGGAGACAGTTGCTTTCCCGCAACCCAAAGCGTATGCCAGGGTCCCAGAGGTGATTTGTTCTTTATTCAGGTAGGGACTGATGTACACATCCGCCGCTCCCATAAATTCGAGAAGCTCTGGCAGACTGACAAACCGGTCATCGAACAGAATGTTATTGCTAACCCCGAGATCTCTCGCTTTGCGCTGCAGAGAGAGGCGGTAGGTCTCACCCCGTTGTTTTTTTTCATGGGGATGTGTCGCTCCCAGCACGATATAGATGACATTGGAATGTTCCTTTACAATACGGGGCAAAGCATCAATCATGGTTTCGATGCCCTTGTTGGGGGAAAGCAGACCGAAGGTAAGCAATAATTGTCGATTCTCAAGTCCGAAACGATCCTTGTAGAAATAGGGGTCGACAAAGGGAACATCGGGAACGCCATGGGGAATGATTGTTATTTTGTCGGGATGTATGTGATAAACTTGCTGCAGGATGTCCTTTGCCTTTGCACTCATGACCACTATTTTGTCCGAGAGCTGTCCTATCCGTTTTATGATGGCAAGTTGCCCGGGAGAAGGCTCAAGCAGCACCGTGTGAAGGACGGTCACCCGCACAGCCTGCAGATTTTCCAGAAGTTCGATGATATGCGCCCCGTCGGTGCCGCCAAAAATCCCGAACTCATGCTGGAGACAAACAATATCCACTTTGTTTATATTCAGGAAATCGGCGGCCAGCCGGTAGTCGGTTATGGAACGCTGATTGATTTCAAATCGTACCTGGTCTGGATACGCGTACCCTTCCATCTGATCATTTATTACGGCGGCCCAAATCTCCATATCGGGCTGCTCGCGGGTCAATGCATTTAGCAGATCTGCGGTAAACACTGCGATTCCGCACTGGCGCGGAATATAATTCCCCACGAGCGCGACTTTTCCAATTTGTCCATGATATGGCATATTCTGCGACATGTCAGTCCTCCTTCGTCAAAGGATTCATTCCATTATCTGTAATTCCCGCCAACTCTTTTCCTAGCTTGCACCAGGTATTCTGGCTGGATTCTTGCACTTTCCAATGCTGAATAGTTGCCTTCACACCAGATCTTGGCATGACATCCGGCTCCTCCGTTGAGAATGGAGTACCAGACAAAAGAGAGAGAACAGTATCTCTGTCTTTTTTTTCCCGTAACACGTTGAAAAACATCCCAGTAAGGTGGTGTCTGCAGGTATGTATGAAGAAAGAAACTATCTCCGAAATCAAGAACCGTTTTCATAGTACCGGAGGCAATCTTTGCTGATGTACAAGCAATCTCTTTTAGTGCCAGGTCATAGCAGTTGCCGACAGGAAAAGAGAACAAACTGCGTTCTCTGTTTTTGAAAATGCCCTTCCCATCATCAATTACACGACCGAGGCTTTTTTCTTCATTGTATTTCCTTTCATTTTTGTATTTGGCAACACAGAAACGTACAGATTTGTTTTCGTTTTTGGTCTGAAAAGAAATGAGCCTAGCTGCCATTGCAAATCCTCCGGCATGTTGGGAATTCTTTGAATTCCCTTCATATGATACAATGGATTTTGATTTACTGCAAGGAATTAAACTGAAGCTATAAAAAACCATATTTGCAAATGTGAGCTAGGAACCTTCTAAATTCGCTTCCTTTTTGAGAAATAGTTAAAGATTCCCGATTCGCCGAAAATATTAGGGGGCTGTATGTACTACATCAATAGTACAATGGAAAAACTGATTTCAAAGATTACCCTATCATTTTATTGACCGGACCGCAGCAGTGCACGAAAACTACGGTGCTTCAGAAACTTATGAATGAGTCAAAAGATAAAAGAGAGTATATTCCCCCGGATGACCTGACTTTGCGAGCCTTGGCCAAGAATGATCCATCCACCTTCTTCCAGCTACATAAACCACCTCTCATGATTGACGAAGTGCAATATGCCCCGGAACTTTTCCCCCTATATCAAGATGATTGTGGACAAAAATAACAAACCCGGACTTTTCTGGCTTACAGGTTCAAAGGGGTCGAATTCGACCCCTTTGAAATCCAGAGTATTCATTGCGTACAAAAGATTCTTGGCATACCCGTACCTTGCGGTGTATGGTCAATGGTTACAACTCATCAAGACTCATGAGAGATTGTTCCTGACTAAGCAAGAAAGGGAAAATCTCGATACTTCTCTTTCAGTAGTGCGATGATCAACGAACAGACTACCCTTGCCCCTTTCTCATTCAGGTGGGTATCGTCAGAGATTCCCTCTGGGTAGTTCGGGTGTTCGCCTGCCTTAAGATGAAGAAACAGTTCCTTGGAGCCTTCCCTCCCCATCTGTTCCAGTAGAGAGAACGTTGTCTTGTTCATATCAATACAGGCATAGCCCCTCGCTTGGCACAGGGAGAGCATCGCATGGGGGTACTCCCCATGGGTTTGGAGGAGCGTACCATCGGAAAAGAATTTTCTTCGAGCAATTGGGGTAAGGAAAACCGGGGTTGCGCTCTTTGAATGCACCGACTCAGCCATACATGCAAGATTCCCCTGAAATGTGGACCAAGGCTCGATGTATCGCTCCTTGTCCTCCTTGCTGTCATTATGACCAAACTGGATGAATACAAAGTCACCTGCTTCCAGCTCGGCAAGACATTGGTCAAACACCCCTTCCTCAAGGAAGGACTTAGTACTCCGGCCATTCATGGCAAGATTTCTCACACTCCAGGAGGAATTGATATAGTTCTCAAAGTACATTCCCCACCCAGTCTCAGGACGTGTATCATCCTCCTTGGGGGCACAGGTAGAGTCTCCTAGGAGAAATACTGTATTCATTGCTTTTCCTCTTCCTCATTTCCCCAACCAGAGAGCATATCTTCGGTGGATATCTTGTCCTCAGTATGTTTCTTAGCGGAAGAATGCTGATTGAGAAGCCCTAAAATTCCCACAATTGCAAAGATTGCTGCCACTAGGTAGACAGCAACCAATATGATAATATCGCGCATCTTACCTCCCGGTACTCTTTCGTTGCCAGTACGAAATGGCAAGTTGGGTGCGGTCACGCAACCCAAGCTTTTCCAACGTTATAGATATACAGTTTCTCACTGTCCCCTCACTCAAACACAACCGTTCTGCAATCTCTTTGTTGCTGAGCCCCTGAGCAAGTTGCAACAGCACCTCATTCTCTCGCTTACTGAGAGAGGAGAAAACCTGCTGTTCTGAAAACTGTTTCAAGGCTTGCTCACTGATTACAGGCAATCCCTGATACACTGCCTTAATCGTCATGATCTGCTTTTCAGTCTCATCACTCTTGAGAAGGAATCCACTAGCCCCGGCCTCTAGGCAGCGATGAAGCGTTCGATAGTCTGAGAATGTAGTAAGCATCAAAATCTTGACCTTCGGGTACTTGGATCGGATACGCTGGGCTGCCTCGATTCCATCCATCACCGGCATCTGGATATCAAGAAGAATGACATCAACCTGGGTATGTTCGAGAAAGGAGAGAGCCTCTCCTCCATGAGAAAGGGCTCCAACAATCTGCAGTTGTGCATCACCGGAGAGCAGAATCTCCAAACTTTCCAGTACCAATGCATCATCATCAACCAACAGAATCTTCATAGCCCCATCTCTCCCCTCACCGGAATGGATATCAGCAACTTGAACTGTTCTCCTTTCTGAATCGACATACTTCCTCCGAGGCGTTCCACCCTCCGTCTCAAATAGCGTAAGCCATTTCCTGTACTTGAGCTCTTCTGTCCCATGATCCCATCATTCTCCATGGTGAGTTGCACCAGGGTACTGTTGCAATCAAGGGAGGCGTTGACCTTCGTAGGTTTGGCATGCTTGGCCACATTCGTCAAAGCCTCCTTGATCGCAGAGTGCAGTACCTGTTGCAGGGCAGGAGGCACCAAGGCAACATCCCCTCGTATTGTATACTGCACGGGATAGACAAATTCCTCAAAGAGCCTGGCAATGGACCGCTCTACTTGCTTTTGATCCGGTTCCAGTTGCCTGACCGCAAGCTTGAGCTGCGTCAATGCGGAGGAGAGCCGTTGTTCTATCTGTTCTCGGCTCACCTTTGCTTTCCCAATATCTTCTTTTTCAAGAAGCATATCGAGTGCTTTTACGCACAAGTGGGCTGCAGTCAATTCATGCCCCAAGCTGTCATGCAGGGTCTGGGCAATTTGCTCCCGCTCCTGCAGACGGGATAGGTGTTGGGCATCGGCATAATCCAGGAGTAGGTGCTCAGTTTCTGCTTCAAGGTGGTGGGAGCGGAGCCGATAGTCGTCTGCTTCTTTTCTGAGTTGCATCCTTTCAAGCTCCCAGACGCCTACGAGGGCTCCAAGGAGTAGCGAAAAAAGTGGAATAAGTAACTCAAGCCCCTGTAGTGCTACAGCCAAGTATACGGCAAAGGGGATACAAAAAAGTAAATTCCTGTGAGATGCGAAATAAAAAAGATACAGAGAAAGCAGGATCATTGCTGCCGGTAGCGAGAGGGAACATAACGCCAATAAGAACGCATCAATGAGCATCCACGCAGTACCAATCGAGAATCGCCAACGAAGCATCAGGGAGAACACTACCAGGAGGAAAACCAAAAGCAAGGGAGGATCCATTTCACCGTAACGCAAGGAGAAGACGAGGAACAACAACACAACGAGGACAAAACGAAACAGGTGCTTGCTCTCTATCGTTATTCTCCTGTCCACCAGTCCCTACAGCCTCCTTCTACTTCCTACCAAGAGAAATATCCCTGCAAATACCAAGAGTATCACAACAGAGAGCAACAGAGAAGCTCCCGCTTGCTCATAGAGGGAGGCAAGGCCATGGGCAAGCCAATATGTAGGAAACACACGGACCAAACGCTGCATGGCAGGGGGAAGAAAGCGGAGGGGAAAGGTAAGTCCACTGACCAGGCAGAGTATTGAGCCTACCCCGCTGAAGAGCGCAAAACTGGTAGTGTAGGAACGAAACAGGGAATTCCATGCCAAAGAGAACGAAAGCGTCATGACGCTATAGGCACTATAGAGGATAAAGAGCAACAGGTAATTGGTTGTATTACTCCCATACACGATGAGTGAAGCAATGATCAGGACCAAGCTTTGTGCAATTAGCAACAGAGAACCGGCCGCCAAGTGACTGGTGAGATAGTGCGCATGGCTGATGGGAGAGGAAGCAATTCTCACAAGCACCCCGTGCATCCGATCTTCAGCAACTGTGCGTACCAGCAAGAACGCTGAGTAGAAGTTAAGCAAACCAAACAAACTGAACGCCATCGGTAAGGATCCAGGCATGCTGGGAACCAGCAGAAGGACCAAAGGGAAGAGCAAGAGTAACGGTAGTGTAAATTTTTGACGGAGGTTCTCCTTCAGAGCAAAGGTAAAAATACTCATATGCTGATCCTCCTTACCAAAGGTTGCAAACAGAAAAACAACACTGCTATCAGGAGAAGCAAGACAGCGAGGCATATAATGAAGAGTCGAATTTGTCCCTCCATCACCGCAAGGCTGGCGGTATTGGCCAAACTCATGGGAGAACCATACATTCTCAGTAGTCGGAAAAACTCTCCCTTGGGCAGTGGGAAATAGAGTCCAACAGTCATGGGTACTATCGAGCCGTAGATGGTGGTGACCATATTCGCAGTCTTAACCCCTCCGGTAAGCAACAAAAGTACCGTTCCAAAGAGTTGATTGAAGACAACAGAGACCAGTAGAACCAGCAAGACAAACGGGAGAGAAGGGAATGAAGCTCCCAAAATGATGCTGGAAAAGACAAGCAAAATAGCTGTCTGTAGGAAACTTACCAGCGTGGAGCTAGTCAAAATGGAGAGGACAATAAATCGGATTTCCACAGGGGAAGAGAAGATACGATCCTGCATTGGGGAAAAAAGGTCCTCAGCCAATGTTTCAAAACTGAGTGCTGAACCATAAATCTGGAAGGTCAAGGCGAATCCAATTACCAACGCCGTAATAGGTGATTGCCCACCGGTACCCATCCCGGTCTCGATGTTGATATTCTTGTAGAGGTAGTCGAAAAAGAATATCAATGCCAAGGGGAAAAGAATCAGGACCGTATGGCCTACCAAGTCCCTGCTGCTGCGTTTCAATTGAAAGGCAATCATGACTGGACCTCATCACGCAGTTGCTTGCCCGTCAGGGTCAAGAACACATCCTCAAGATTTGGTTGCTTGGTATTGATCGTCACCAAGCCTTGCTCACTGAGAATCAGGACAATCTTGTCCAACACTGGAATTCCACCAGGCACTACAATCCTGTAACGATTCCCCTCAAGAGCCACTTCTTTCACATCAGGAAGTTGTTGTAGTTGCAGCTTCTTCTCTTCACTTGCAATGCGGACCTCAACCTCAATGAAATGATCACCCTGGATCCGAGCGATTAGCTCTGGGAGCGTACCTTGGGCGATCATATGGCCATTGTCCATGATGTAGATGCGTGAGGCCACCGCCTCAACCTCCTCTATGTAGTGGGAGGTATAGATGATGGTACTGCCGTCCCTGGCAAGCTGTTTGACAAACCTAAGGATAAAAGAACGTGATTGGGGATCGATACCAACGGTGGGCTCATCCATGATGATCAATCTGGGGCTGTGCATCAAAGCGCAACCGATATTCAGCCTCCGCTTCATTCCCCCACTATAGTGCTTGGGCTTGTCATCAAGCCGTCCTTCCAAGCCGATGATCTGGGCAACCTCTTCAATCCGATTTGCAATGGACAGCTTATCCATCCCATAGAGAGAGGCAAAAAAGGCTAGGTTATCCCTCCCGCTCATCTGCTCATAGATGGTGATCTCCTGGGTAACATACCCAATATTGCGTCGAATTTCCCGGTTTTTCCCATCTTGCTTTTGTGAGAAAACCGTAATAGATCCCTCATCAATGGGAATCAGCCCGATGATGGAGCGAATACACGTGGTCTTCCCCGCTCCATTGGGACCGAGCAGCCCAATGACCTCTCCCTCTTCCACCTGCATGGAGCAACAATCCAGGGCAAGGGTCGACCCAAACCGTTTGATGACTTCATCAACCTGTAACAGCATAATTATGTACCTCTAGAGAGAGTATACAATCATGAGAGTGCTACTGTTCAGTGACAAATGTCACAATACGTCTTACTTTACCAAAACATTCGGTTCAATGGTTACTTCAGTTTTCATCGAATTGGAGATAAGGCAGTACTTCTCCGCTTTTTCAAGCAGAGTTACCGTCTTTTCCTTGAGGCTTTCCTCTGCAACCACTACCGTTGGCTTGATATGGATACGTGTCATGAGAAAACCCTTCTCGGCCTTCTCCATGGTCCCAGAAGCTTCGCTCTTATAGCTCTTGAATACAAGCTTGGTTTTTTCTGCGAGGGAAAGAAAGGTAGTCATCAGACAGATTTCTGCAGATGCAGTGTAGAGATGCTCAGGTGACCAGATCCCCTCATGCCCTCCAGGGAAATTAGCTGGGGTTGCGACCTCAATGGTAGGCAGTGAAGGGGATGAGAGAGCTGCCCTTCTCTCTTTGGTCCACTCAACATGAGTGGTATACGTATGACTTTCGCTCATAATTGACTCCTCTTAGTTGAAAACAAATATACTCAGAGAACACAAATTCGACTACTGGGAATAAACAGTGTAACAACCACTACATCTCATATCGCAAATATCCTTAAGGAAATAAAGAAAACGAACTGTATCACAACTATGATTGTAGGGACCTTGCTCCCACTCTGCAAACGATTCCTGAAATACAGATAGGAGAAGAGGAATGCTATCACAAACCAAGCGATATAGTTCTGCAAGGGAATGGTACCGACTGCCCAATTCCAGTAATCAAATGCGATGGCAACCGGCTCCATGACATAGTCAAACAAGACAGTCAGGGAAGCAGTGATCAGAGCAGCTAGGGCATTGTTCGTGACTTTCTGTCTCACGACATCTGCAATTCCCAGGATGATGATGGTCCAGTTCATCCCGATAAGCAGCGGGACGCCAAGCAACTTCAGGCCAAGGGTATCCCCATAGGTATATACCCCAAAGACAAGCGAGGTAGCCACTCCCACGATCTCAAGGAACAATGTGACAAGAAAGGTAACAAGAGCCCACGATAAGAGAGGCATGTTCTTCTCTCGTATATCAAAAAAGAAACCAATGACGGCGATTAGGAGTCTGTCTTGCTGATGCAACTGAGGTAGAAACAGGGGTTTTGGGGCCAGCCAGGATTCTTGAAAATTGCATCAAAATGTGCATTCCAGTCTTTTGCAAAGTAGAGATTGTGGTGTTCCAATCCTTTCAGCTCCCTGCCGATTCCCAAATAGGCAATGAACATCGAGGGGGCAACCATCCGCTTCTCCCAATATGAGTCAGAATACGTACGATGCTTGTCTTCAAGGAGGTTTGTATCACTGTGGTGATAATCGGTAGAGGAAACAACCACATCTGCCATGAATGTTCCTTTATTGGTTTCAACACCAACTGCCCGATTTCCTTCAGTCAGTACCTTCAGCACTTCTGTATCAGTAATCAGCTCAACCCCCAGATCCCTGCAGAGAGAGGCAAAACCTTCTGCGGCTCCAGCCATGCCTTTCTGAGGAAAGAATACACCAAGATTAAGATCAACATGCGTCATGATGGAGTAAATTGCAGGAGCCTGGGCGGGATCGGTACCCAGGAATACCATGGCATATTCCAGGATCTGCTTTGCCCGATGATCTTTTACGTAGTTTGAAACGAAGGAGTCAAGTTTTCCCAGCACTCCAAGCCGCAATCCCTCTGTCATCAATCTTCTATTGAAGAACTGCCCGATGTGTTTGTAATCACGATAGAGGAAATCCTCCATAGCTACATTATACTTATAGGTAGACTGCTCCATGTAGGCTTTCAGGGCTTTTCCACCACCCTTCTCAAATGACTCAAAGAGTTTCTGGTTCTCGTCAAAACGTGGGGTAAGCTTAGCAGTTTGCCCGCCTTCAAAGTACACCTTATAATAGGGGTCAAGGGAACTGAGATCGTAGTAGTCTTCCCGTTTTTTCCCAAAAGGGGAGAAGTAATGCCCGAACACTTCAGGCATGAGGTACCAGGACGGTCCCATGTCAAAGGTAAATCCGTCTTTTTCCCAATATCGGGCTCTTCCCCCAAGTTGGGCATTCTTCTCGACCAAGGTCACATCCCAGCCGTCACGGGCCAGGAGGGCCGCTGGGCTGAGGCCACCGAAGCCTCCGCCTATGACTACTGCTTTCTTGTTCTTGGAAAAATCCTATGTGGTTTGATAGAGAAAAGCAAGAAAAAATTATGATTTAATTATTAAAAAAGAATCAATCTTATTAAGCTATAGTTGAGTTGCTCTTTTTGTACCCTGCTTCTCACTTTTTTCGTAATCTTGTATGCTGGGCGCGAGGAGAGTCCCATGATAATTGATCAGATCACCAACCTAGAACGTTACATTCCCAGCCTTCCAGCCCTTAAGACAGTTCACGAAATTCTGGAAAGCGGCAAGCTGCCAAGTATGGAGTATGGCAGTTATACTACTGACAATCCCAAGGTACGCTACAACTTGTTCACCTATACAACTGCAACACCTGAGAATTTGACGTTTGAGCTACATAAAAAGGAAGTGGATGTGCAGATTCTCCTTTCCGGATTTGAAACGATGGTAATTGCTGATACATCATCACTAAGAGAGACCAACGAGTATGATGCCAGAAAGGATGCTGCTTTTGTAGAAGGGACCCAGCTTATCACCTACCATGCAACTCCCTCTACCTTTGCTCTATTCTTCCCAGGGGAAGGTCATGCATGCAATCTTACCGATGGGCATGTTACCGATGTGGTGAAGGTAGTATTTAAGATTCTTGTATAGTTCAATGCTGTTCACTTTCTGAGGATGTTTGTTCCTAAATAGTCATTTTCACAATTCCTTGCAAATTCTATTTGACAGATTGGAAAAGTCATGTAACGATAAACCTGTAAGACAGCTTTACATGTTTACAGATTTTACAAGACTTGGCGTTCGTCAAGGTAGAAAGAAACATTGTTACACCGCACAGCGGTCCACAGGAGGAAACAATGAAAAAAAGTATTATCGCACTGTTGTTGGTAGCCCTGGTACTTCCCATGGCTTTTGCCCAGGGAACATCTGAAGAAAAGCCCGTTGAATTGGTCTACACCATGACAGCGGTTCCTACAGATGCTCATGCTGGGGCTATGCGCGTCTTTAAGGAGACCGTTGAACGTGTTTCAAATGGTCAGATCAAGGTATTAACCTACGATTCTGCTTCTCTATTCAAGCAGGAACAGGAAGTCTCAGCTGTGAAAAGCGGACAGGCAGATATGACAGCAACCGCAGCATCATGGCTTACTGATGGTAGTCCTTGGGTAGGTATGTTCACTGCAGGATATATCTTCAAGACCTACGACCATATGACCAGTGTTCTCAATGGTCCGATAGGCCAGGAAGTATTTAATCGCATTGCAAAAGAACAGGGAATTCGTCCCCTTGGTGCAGAGTACCTGGGAACTCGCCAGATCAACTTGGTCGAAGATCGTCCAATCAAGACCCCTTCTGACCTCAATGGCGTCAACCTAAGAATGCCAAACTCTGATTCCTGGATTTTCCTTGGCAAAGCAATGGGTGCCAATCCGACCCCGATTTCTTTCAGCGAATTGTACATGGCACTTCAGACCAAGACCGTAGATGGCCAGGACAACCCGCTTCCAACCAACAAGAACGCAAAGTTCTACGAGGTTACCAAGTCAATCACCATCACCAACCACTTGGTCGACTCTGTCTGGCCTGCAATCAACGAGGCAAAATGGCAGTCCTTGACCGAAGAACAAAAAGGTTGGGTCATGGAAGGAGTCAAAGCTGGTATTGAGTATTGTGATACCACCAACCTCAAGGCAGAGGCTGAACTTGTAGAGTTCTTCAAGAATGAAGGCCTCAGCATCTATCAAGCTGATATTGATGCTTTTGCAGAGCATGTACTCGCACAATATCTTGACAGCTCCTATTCCGATTCCTGGGATATGGACATGTTCAAGAAAATTCAGGCTGCCGGAAACTAAGTACCATCTCACGACCCGGGGCATGGTGCTCCGGGTCTCTTCTTTTGTTCAATGGAGGCCGACTACGTGAAAAAAATTGCGTTGTTTCTCAGGGATGTTATAGAAGTCTACATTCCCATCCTCTCGTTTATATTCCTATTCTTGGCTTTCATCCTGCAGGTCTTCTTTAGGTATGTGGTTAACCACCCCTTGACCTGGACACAGGATGTTATCGTCATTGGGTTTTGTTGGTCAGTAATCCTGGGTGCATGTTATACAATGCGCCGAAAAGGACACGTCCAGTTCACCATGCTCTATGATGCCTATAGCCCGAAAGTGGCTGCTTGGGCAAGAATGTTGGGTAATCTACTGATTATCTTCACGTTTGCTATCATGGTAATTCCTTCATTCAAGTATGCTTTTTTCCTCGGTTTCCAAAAGACTCCTGTGCTCAGGGTTCCCTACACATGGATCTTCCTCCCCTTCACATACTTCCTACTCTCCATCATCGGTTACACAATCAAGCCGGTAATTGAAGACTGGAGGGTGATTACCGGAAAGCTAGAGGATAGTCTCGACCATCGCTACGATCCTTTGCTTGGGGAGGTACAGAAATGAGTTTTCCTCTATTTGTAACCTTATTAGTTTTTATCCTAATTTTCTTCCTGCGCATGCCGATTGCCTTCGGTATGCTCGCTTCAGCAGCCTGTTACCTATTGGTAAAGGGGGCTGACCTGAGCTTGGTGGTCAATCAGGTAATGAATACCTACTATACCAACTACGTAATTATAGCAGTTCCACTCTTCATTTTTACCGCGAACGTGATGAACACAGGAAAGATCACTGACATGATTTTCAAGTTCGCTGGTGGACTCACGGGACGAATGAGAGGTGCGTTGGGACATGTGAATATTATCGCTTCTTTAATCTTCAGTGGAATGACAGGTTCTGCAATTGCAGATGCAGCAGGACTTGGAAAAATCGAGATCGAGGCCATGAAGGATGATGGATATGACCCGGAGTTCTCATGCGCAATAACTGCAGCATCTGCAACCATTGGCCCCATCTTCCCTCCATCGATTCCCTTGGTTATCTACGCAATGCTCTCCAGCACCTCAGTGGGGGCACTCTTTATGGGAGGAATGGTTCCGGCTGTCCTTCTATCGCTTTTCTTGATGATCTATGTCGCAATAGTCGCAAAGAAGCGAAATTACCCAAGAGGAGAAAAGGTCGTCTGGAAAACGTTCCTAGCCTTCACTGTAAGAGCAATACCAGCACTTCTCACCCCAATAATCCTTTTGGTTGGAATCTACACCGGTGTAACAACACCCACTGAAGCTGGAGCAATTGCTGGCCTGTATGCCATGATTATCTCAATTTTTGCCTACAGAGCCATGGGATTCAAGGATTTGATGAATGTCATCCGAAACACCATCAAGGATGTTGGGGCAACCAGTATCATGATTGGGGCGGCAGCTATCATCAGTTACATTGTTGCTCGTGAGCAACTTGCTGCAAATATCGGAAACTGGATCCTTGGATTTACTGCCAATAAGTATACGTTCCTCTTCTTGGTGAACATTGTCATCCTTATATTGGGGATGTTTATGGATACATCGACAATTCAGCTGGTGTTTGTGCCCATCATGATTCCTGTCGCTACCGCTTTGGGAATCGATATGGTTCACTTCGGCTTGGTAGTAACGTTCAATATGATGGTAGGTCTCTCTACCCCGCCCTTTGGGATGTTGTTATTCATAACCAGCGGTATTTCAGGAACCCCTCTTAAAGGTGTCATGAAAGAAATTCTCTGGCCACTGACCGTAATGCTGATTGTTTTGGTGATCATCACCTACTTCCCAGAAGTCACCCTATTCCTGCCGAAAGCAACCGGCCTTATGTAAGGAGAAATTTAAATGCAAGAACAATATAATGGTTGCTGGCCAACCATGATCACCCCATTCACTGAAGACAACAAGGTAGACTTCCAAGCAGTCAAGAATCTTACCAACTGGTACATTGACCGGGGATGTGATGGTATCTTTGCAGTCTGCCAGTCCAGTGAGATGTTCTTCCTTAATCCTCAAGAGAAGCTCGATATTGCTAAGGCAGTGGTAGAAGCAGCTGAGGGCAGGGTCAAGGTTATCGCAAGTGGGCATACCGCTGATGACCACCAAGCACAAATCCAGGAGCTTGGAGCGATGGCAGAGACCGATGTTGATGCTGTCGTACTCGTATCGAATAGGATGGCAAAGGAAGAAGAGGGAGATGATGTATTCATGCGCAATGCTGAAGATATCTTTGGCCAGCTTCCCTCAGTCACTTTTGGATTGTACGAATGCCCCTACCCCTATCTCAGGCTATTGAGTGACGACTTTCTTCATTGGGCTGCCCATGAGGACAAGTTGGTCTTCCTCAAAGACGTTTCCTGCTCTCTTGAGATTGAGAAGCAGCGCGTTGAGCTGGTAAAAGGGACCAAGCTTGCTCTCTTCAATGCCAATACCGCTACAGTGCTCGATTCTTGGATTGCCGGTTATGATGGGTACAACGGAGTAATGGCAAACTTTCATATTGATATCTATAAATGGTTGTATGAGCATTTCCGAGAGGATGAAGCTTTAGCTAGACGTGTGAGCGATTTCCTTACGATTGCAGCGATTGTGGAAGCAAGAGCGTATCCCATTAATGCCAAATATCATTATGCGCAAACGGACGTTCCCATGAGTTTGGTCACCCGATCAAAACCGGTCTCCTTGCTCAATGAGAATTCACGCCACGAAATCGCCAGCTTGATCCGAATGGAGAGGGCAATGCGAACTGAGTTGGGATTGAAGCAATGAACCGTGGAAACGAGTTTCGAAAGAGATTAGCGGAAGGCAGGGCCATTGGAGGCCATGTCTTCCTCAATGATCCTGCAATTACTGAAGCGCTTGCCCGTCATGGCTACGATTTCATCTGGATTGATGCTGAGCATGGGCCATTTGATAAACAGAACTTATTGATGCACATCAAGGCAGCAAAGAAGGCCAAGAAACCTGTGGGGGTTTCCATCGGCCCTGATCCAAAGATGATAGAAACCTACAAATCATTGGGAGTCGATTTCTTTAGTTGTGGGGATGATATTTCATTCCTGCAAATGGGTGCAGAACGTACAATTTCAATGCTACACAAGTAGCCATAGAAAGAAATAGTAAAAATAGGTATGCTTTACAGGAACGGAGGTTAGCATGGATATCTCAAACATTTCGCTTACTCGGACAAATCTTAGTTCACAGGTTGCTGACCATCTGGAAGAATATATACTCTCCTCGCCAAAGAGTAAGGTCTCTGAAAAACTCCCTTCAGAGATGAAGCTTGCAAAACAGTACAACGTAAGCCGCCCTGTGATCAGGGAGGCGATGAAACTATTGCAGGAAAGAGGTCTTATCTCATTGAAGAATGGAAGTGGTGCATATATCACCCGCCCTGAGACCGATACGGTGATGAATGCCATCAACCGCATCATGCAGGTAGATCATATCAAATCTGAGGATTTGACACAGGTAAGAGAAATTCTAGAGCTCTCTTCTGCCGATCTCGCAGTACAGAAAGTTACAGATGAAGATCTCCAGAAATTGGATGAAATCCTTTCCAGGTTTGAGGACAAAACCCTCCCTTTGAAAGAACGCGTTAAGCTGGATGAGCAGTTTCATCTGGCCATTGCACAGGCTGGAGGCAATGAGCTGCTGTGCATGTTTATTGGTGTTCTAACGTCTCTACTCCGAGATTACATGGGGAAGGGAATCCTTGTAGAAGGAGGTATCGAAGATGCCATTTCCCGTCACCGAGAAATCTACCAAGCCTTCTGCAATAGAGACAGAGAAGCTGTGCACCATGCAATGGCTGAACACCTCAAGGTATCCAGCCTTAATGTGCAGTTCTTTGACAAGAAGGGTGCAACGGCTAAGACGAAGTAGTCAAGAATCCTACAAATATCTCCTGAAGTTATGATATACTTTTTATACTAAGCTTTTTCCCCGCTCACGCGGGGGTGTTTCTCTCGATGGACTAGATATTGCATTATTTGGTCGGTTTTCCCCGCTCACGCGGGGGTGTTTTCGTCCTAAAGCTTCTTCTTGCTGATAAGAGCAAGTCTGAACTGGATGATTCTCTCGATCACATCAAGGGGCAATGCAGAACCTAAAGGGAACTGGATCGCTCCTTTACTTGTATGATAGGGAGCCAATGCTTCCTGGAACTCATCGATAGCTTCAGGAAGCGGATAGAGACCAATATGTTTCTTGAAAGCTGCCATATGGATGATATCCCCAACTTCAGGCAAGCTGAAGGTAGGCATCCTCCACTTGATGGACTCTACGACCTCAGGAACTACCGCATGGACCAGAGTACGTATCTGGTCCAAGGGTATTCTCTTTTCTTTCTCAAGCTCTGCAATATAGGCGTCTACTTCCTGTGCATACATGCCTTTTCCTCTACTCCCACTGTTGCAAAATAGCATTCAGCTCAGAGAGCTCTTCTGGGGAGAATGCTGCCGGCTTATCCAATGCCCTCAGGTTCTGGAGCAACTGTGCCTTACTGCTGGCACCAATGAGTACACTGGTAATGCGATCATCCTTGAGCAACCAACTGATAGCCAGCTCAGAAAGGCTCTGCCCACGGCGCTTGGCTACCTCATTGAGTTCATTGAGTAGGGCGACTCGCTCCTTCGTGATTGAATCAGCTTTCAGGAATCGATTTTCACTTGCTCGTGAGCCCTCTGGAATGTTTCCATCAAGATACCGTGAGGTCAACAACCCTTGGGCAAGGGGAGAAAAGCAGATAGTTCCTGCTTGGTTATCCATGGCATCCAGCAAACCATTCTCTTCCACCCAGCGGTCCAGCATCGAGTACCGTACCTGGTTCAATATACAGGGAGTACCCATCTCTTCCAACAGCTTGATCGCCTTCACTGCTTCCTCTGCACGGTAATTGCTGATTCCCACATACAAGGCTTTTCCCTGATGGACCAGATGGGCAAGAGCTCCCATAGTTTCCTCAAGGGGTGTATTGGGGTCAGGGCGGTGGTGGTAGAAAATATCCACGTACTCAAGCCCCATTCTCTTCAGGGATTGGTCACAGCTGCTGATCAAGTACTTGCGACTCCCCCACTCTCCATAAGGACCTGGCCACATATAGTAGCCAGCCTTGCTGGAGATGATCAACTCATCCCGGTAAGGGGCAAAGTCCCGTTTCAAGATGGAACCAAACCGCTGTTCTGCACTTCCAGCAGGTGGACCGTAATTGTTCGCCAAATCAAAATGGGTAACACCATTGTCAAATGCAGTGGTGAGAATGCTCCTGCATACCTCGTCGTCAGCCTCTGCCCCAAAATTGTGCCAGAGTCCAAGGGAGAGTTCAGGAAGGCGTAGTCCGCTTCTACCTGCATACCGATACCGCATGGAATCATATCGTGTTTCATTCGCTGTATACATCATGATTCAACTATAACGCACAAGATGGTGTGGTCAAAGCCTTTTTGCCTGTGGTATAGTCAATACATGCAAAATCTTCTTGATACATTTTCTCAACTCGTATCACTCGACTCAGTCTCCTATGAGGAAGACCAGATAACACTCTTCTTGGAAACTGCGTTGCTTCAAGCAGGCCTCCACACGGAATATGATGATGGAGGAAACCTGTACGGATTCCTGCCAGGGAAAGACAAAACCATATTGCTCAACGCACACATGGATACGGTCGATCTTGCCCGTGGCGCAAGAGTTGTTGAAGATGGTGCTATACTCAGGAGTGACGGAACCACCGCCCTCGGTGCAGATGACAAGGCAGCCCTTGCTGCAATTCTGGTCGCTCTGGATACCATAAAACAGAATGAGGCCGACCATCCGTCCATCGTTGTGCTCTTCACCAGAAGTGAGGAATTGGGATTGGTTGGAGCTAGAAGCATTGATGTGGGTAAGCTTGCTTCTGTTTCCTATGGATTCACGTTCGATGCATCAGGGCCGGTGGGAGGGGCGGTTAGTGCCGCTCCATCACAGGATAAAATTGAAGCAATATTTCACGGAAAGGGAGCACACGCCGGGTTCAAGCCAGAGAATGGCATCAGCGCCATCCAGATGGCAAGCCAAGCTGTCAGCTCAATGCACTTACTTCGCGTCGATGAGGAGACCACTGCAAATGTAGGGTCATTCATTGCTCCGGGAGCCAAGAACATTGTATGTGACAAGGCAACCCTGGTTTTTGAGGCAAGAAGCCTTGACCCAAACAAACTGGCAGCACAATCGTCCAGCATGATTGATGCAATGAGAAGTGCGGCCAAGGCTTATGGCGGAAGCGTCGATATTACCCATGAACATCAGTATGAGGCCTACCACCATGGGGAAGATGCAGCAGTATTGAAATACTTTAAACAGGCTTGTGAGAAAGTTGCACTACCCTTTGGATTGGAATCCACCCTTGGGGGCAGTGATGCAAATGTCTTAAACAAGATGGGTATCGAAACCCTCGCCTGCACCTCAGGATATGAGGAACCTCATACGAAGAATGAATACATCCCTAAAAAAGAACTGGAGAACCTGTTCTCCTTGATATTGGAGTTGATAACGTTATGAAGCATATTGCAATTCTTGGCTGTGGAGCTGTTGGAGCTCTCTATGGTTTACGATTACACAATCTGTTAGGAAAGGAACATGTTTGTTTCCTCGTTGATGAAGAAAGGAAGAAACGGTATACACAGGAAGGTATATACCTCAATGACCAGATAGCTCCCTTTCAGTACTGTACAAGCAAAGAAGCTCCAGTAGCCGATCTTATTATCCTTGCCACCAAGAACCATCACCTAACGGATGCTATTTCCATGCTGCAACCGGTGGTCGGCCCTGAAACTGCCATCCTCTCCCTGCTCAATGGAATTGAAAGCGAACGGGAACTCTCCAAGGCTTTTGGAAAAGAGAAAGTACTCTATAGTTTTGCCGTAGGACTGAATTCCACACACATTGGCAATCGCATTACCTATACCAAGGAAGGCAGGATTGTATTCGGTGAAAAGAACAATGAAAAAACAGAACGAATCAAGGAGATCTCCGCCCTGTTTGACAGTGCAGGTGTTTCCTATGTAGTTCCAGAGAACATTGAGCGTGAACTCTGGAACAAGTTCATGCTCAACACTGCGTACAACACAATAAGCGGATTACTCTCTGCAACCTATGGAGATCTGGATCAAGAGCCGGTATGGAATCTTGCGCAGCAAGTATGCAAGGAAGTACAGAACGTCGCAAAGGCTGAGGGAGTCTTCCTCCCTGATTCCCTCATTGAGGAGAACCATCGCATCGTAACTTCCCTTGGGTTTACAGGAAAAACCTCCATGTGCCAAGACATGGAGGCTGGAAGAAGAACAGAAAACAAGTGGTTCAGTGGGACAGTGATCAAGCTGGGAAAGGTCCATGGAATCCCTACCCCCACCTGTGAAGTTCTCTCAGCCTTGGTTGAGGCAAGAGAGAATATCAGCCTTAGGCTCGCCCAAGCTCAATAAGCGCTTTCTGTTTAGCTTTTTTCAGTGTCTCTACCAACTCATTGAGCTTCCCGGGTGAACATTTTCCACAGTAGATATGAAAGTCGATGTCAGAGGCTGGGACGTTCTTTGCCATCTGGAGCAAGAGAGGTTTTTCCAGGATTCTTACTGCAGGGACATTATATTTTTTTGCAAGACCATCGCGAGCAAGGAAGAAGTGCTTAAGAAAAACCTTCTCATCTTTTGACAGGTACTTCCAGGAAGAGAACTTGGTCCAGCCTGGTTTGTCAGGACCTTTGCTCTTTCCCACCACCTGCATTTGTTCAGCCACCTTTGTCTGCAGTCCCTTCTCGGCTACTGCTGCAATCAATAGATCTTTCAAAGTAAACAGATGTTCTACATCACTCAATGCATACTGGATCTGTTCTGGCCTCAAAGGACGTTTGAGCCAATTGGTCATCTGGTTCTTTTTCTTGTTTGACATCGGCTGTTTAGGAATTTCTGGAAGATACCGTTCTACCAATCCACTGAGATTTCCCATATAGCCCAAGGCCATGGCAGGAACCCTGATGTCATACACATTTTCCATAATAATTCCATACTGCTTTCTTACCAGAGCGGAATCACTGGCACAGTCGAACATCACTTTCTCCAGTGAGGTATCTTCCAAAAACTCCTGCAAGGAATCCTTGGAGAGGGTGAAGGGATCTACCAAATAATACGATTCTCCATCAAAAAGCTGGATAAGACAAAGATGCTCCCCATAGATATGGAGATTAAACTCCCCTTCAAAATCCATGGCAACCGATACAATGCCACGTTCTCTCCATGAGGTACGTAGCTCCGCTAAGGCAGAATCAGAATCAACGATGGTATAATTAAGCATAGGGTGAAAGCATACCAAATACTGAGAGAATAGAGAACCTATTCATACCGCTTGCAGCGAAAATGTTTGACAGATGTATAATTACTTTCCTTGTTACTCGTAAAAGTATATTTATATTCTATTAAGTAATATTAATTGTATATATTTTCTTATTTATGCTATTTAATATTCTTTTTGTAATTATATTTTGAACTAATAACGTTATGAAATTGATTTTTTTGAAATTCTTTCACTATTTTTATAAAACCCCTTAACAAGATAAAATAATATCGATATCTTATAGACAAACAGATTCACCTAAGGAGTCAACAAGATGAGTGTTATGAGTTTTTCCATTCCCAGAACCATTTACTACGGAGAAGGTTCCCTTGATAAACTTGCCCAGCTTCAGGGTAAGAAAGCAGCAATCGTGACCGGAGGCAGTTCAATGAAGCGTTTTGGCTTCCTTGACCAAGCAGAAGACCTGCTCAAGAAGGCCGGCATCGATTCCATCCTGATCGACGGAGTTGAACCCAATCCTTCCGTAGAGACGGTACAAAGAGGAGCCAAGGCAATGCTTGCATTCTCTCCCGATTGGATTGTAGCAATCGGTGGTGGTTCTGCTCTCGATGCTGCAAAGGTCATGTGGTGCTTCTATGAACACCCTGAGCTTGTCTTCGAAGATATCATCCAGCCAGGAAGCATGCCATCCCTTCGCAACAAGGCAAAGTTCATTGCAATTCCTTCCACCAGCGGTACAGCGAGTGAAATCACCGCGTTTTCGGTCATTACCGACACCAAGAATCACATCAAGTATCCCATCGTTGCAGCTGATATGGTCCCAGATATTGCAATCCTTGACCCATCACTACCCATGACGATGCCCAAGCACATCACCGCCAACACCGGTATGGACGTCATGTGTCATGCAGTGGAAGCTTTAGCCTCCACTGCGTCCAATGCTTTCACCGATCCCTATGCCATCCAGGCAATCAAGATGGTCCTTGAATATCTCCCTGTTGCCTACCATGAACCAAAGAACCTTCCAGCCAGAGAAGCAATGCACGAAGCATCAGCATTGGCTGGTATGGCATTCACCAATGCTTCCCTCGGACTGGTTCACTCCATGGCCCACAAGATTGGTGGTGAATTCGGGGTAACCCATGGACTGGCAAATGCCATTCTCCTGCCTTATGTAATTGCCTACAACCGGAAGTTTACCGACAAATACTCCTATGCAGAGAAAATTCTGGGTGTTGCTGACCTTTGTGAAGCTATCAAGGAAATGAACAAGAAGATGGACATTCCTTCCTGCTTCAGGGACTGCAGTGAAGTTGATTTCAACGAAAAGAAGTTCAAGGAAGTATTGCAGAGAATGAGCCAGAATGCATTCCTGGATCCCTGCACCTTGACCAACCCCGGCACTCCTAGTGCTTCTGATGTACAGATGCTGTATGAAGCGGCCTACTATGGAACAGCAGTAAAATAAGACGTTCTTTGTAATACATACATTGAGAGCCACCTCATGGTGGCTCTCTTCATGTACTCTCAACTGTTCTAGATGTATGCGTTTTCTTTCGGAAGGAAGATGTTGAGCATGATACCGAGCAGGGTAGCCAATGCAACCCCAGCCAAGGTAAATTCCAGATTCTCACCCATGGCAAAAGAGAGCATACCACCACCGATTCCAATTACCAGAATCACGCTGCTGATCGTCAGATTACGCTTGTCTTCATAGTTAACACCAGCATCGACCAAGGTACGTAGACCACTGGAAGCAATGGTTCCGAATAGCAACATGGAGATACCTCCAAGTACTGGGTTCGGGATGGTCTGGATCAAGGCTCCAAACTTCGGGAAGAACGAAAGGATAATAGCAACGACGGCAGCACCACCGGTAACATACACACTGTAGACGCGAGTGAGTGCGAGTACTCCAATGTTCTCCCCATAGGTGGTATTGGGAGGTCCTCCCCACAGGGATGCCCAGAGGGTTGCAATTCCATCACCAGCGATGGTCCTGTGCAGACCGGGATCTTTGTAGAAATCCTTTCCTACCACTTTGCCAATCGTAAGCGTGTCGCCAAGGTGCTCACAGATGGTTGCAAGGGACACCATGATAAAGGTAATGGCCGCAACCATGTTGAACTTGGGTAAAGCAAAGGTGGGAAACCCAAACCAAGCAGCTTCCGTAACTCCAGAGAAATCAATCAGTGCATATTGGGGAAAGATAAGGCCGATGACTAAGGCGAAAAAGTATCCACCAAACAATCCGATTAAAATTGGAATGATGCTGAAGAAACCCTTGCCGAAAATGTTTGCAATAATGGTCAAGGAGAGGGTGACTGTAGCAATCAGGAGGAAGTAAAGGCTGTATTCGCCGCTTCCATCATACATTGCCATACCCATGGCAGTGGGCGCGAGGTTAAGGCCGATAACCACGATGACTGAACCGATGACTACCGGAGGAAGCGCTTTGTTCAACCAGTTGTGCCCACTCTTCTTGATAATGTAGGCCACCAGGATGTAAAAAAGACCTGAGACGACTGCACCACCCATCGCATAGGGAACCCCATAGGCACTACTTATCGCAATAATGGCAGGGATGAATGCAAAGGAGGAACCTAGGAACGCTGGAACCTTTGCTCCGGTGATCAGGATGTACAAGAGAGTACCGGTACCAGCCGTGAAAAGCGCAGTACTCGGACTGAGACCGGTAAGGATCGGGACGAGAATGGTCGCACCGAACATTGCGAAGACATGCTGGACACTGAGGGGAATCCATTGTCCCAATGGTGGTTTATCGGCCGGACCATACTTCATGGCGCTGGATGGTTGATTTGCCATCAAAAAGCTCCTTGTGTCTGTACACAGAAAACACACTATGAGTGTTGTTTACAGACAGAGGGGGTTATGACTTGCAGGAAGTCTCTCCATCCTATCGAGAAAACAAAGGGTATGGGAAGTGTATATATGCATGAATATCCAAAATATCCAGAATCCCAGCACTGAAGTGCAACATTATGCCATATTCGCAGGAACAAGCTCACCAAGTCTTGTTTGGTTTTCTTGGCTTTGTACAACCTTTGCTCCCTCGGTACTATCGCCTAAACAGAGGGAGCAATGCTCCATACACGAACAAGAGTGGGGAGGCAAGTAATACAACACATATCCATACCACCAACAACAGAGGGTTTGAGAGCATGCGGTCATACCAAACAGGCAACCCAGTACGTTCACTTCTTTCTTGTTTCATAGGGTATCCTCCATTTCTGTATGAAGGATACCAGATACTCTGTGACATCTAATGTCACATTAAATAGTTTTTATAGATTTCCACATACTTTCGACCAACTGTTTGTAGCGAACTACAAACTCCTGGGGAGCAATAGGACGTGCATCCGGCCCGTAGGAGAGGAGTGTAGAAAGAATCTCCTGGAGATTGGACACAGGGAGAACGACTTCCAGAGCTTCCCTCCCTTCCTCTTTAATCAGTCTCTGTTTCTGCTCTGGATGCCAACTCTGGGTGCTTAGGGTTTGGATAGCCCAACCATAGACACGGAAGGTCACATACATAACCTCATTACCCATGAAAATTCCATACCCTGCGTTAATGAATGTGTCTAGTTCTGCATCAGAGAACCTCTTCTTCATCCGATCCCCAGCAATTTGGGCAAGCTGTTCGACCCTTGAGAGGTGAAACGTCCTGAGCTGTTCGTGCTGCATGTCAAAGGCAAGCAAGTACCACCTTCCACTATAGTTAACCAATCTCAGCGGTTCAATATGCCTGTGGGAATGCACACCCAAGGCATTTCGGTAGTGCATGCTCATTCGCTCTTCACTCTTCATCGCTGAACAAATCTTGTTGAAAACCTCATAGTCAGGCCAGTCCTGTACTGGGGTAATGAAGATGATCTTATCGCTCAGGGAGCGGTAGTGTTTCTCAACTCCGCTATCAATGCCTTCACTAATCATCTCTGTCAGGTCTGACATGATGCCTTGTGATTGCGCCAGGCTCTTCACGATGGCATTCAGCACCAGCATTCGTTCATTGGAATTGGAGAAAAGGGTAAAAGGCCTCTGGTAATAATACCAGTTCCTGGAGCGGTCATACACAATGGGAGCCCCAAGATGGTCACGCAAGTAGTTGATATCCCTCAATACTTGCCTCCGTGAGATGGAGAACTCTTGTTCAATGAGGGAGGTCTTCACGCCTCCATTCTCCTCAATACTCCGGTTGATGAATACGATTCGTTCGAGCTGGCTCATGTGGTCAGTATACATCAAAAGGCTCTTCCCGGGGGAAGAGCCAATTTGAAACAATGCTATATCTTCTGCTTACTGGGCAGCTTTCAATTTTGCCTCGAGTTGGTCGAGGAAAGAGGAAAGTTCCTTTGGCAGATGATCACCAAACTTCGGGTAGTGATTGGTACGGACGTCTTCGACTTCCCTGAGCCAACCATCTACATCGACAGAGAGAAGCTCTCTCATATCTTCTTCGCTTACGCCTTCAGGAAGGTCGATTGCATCAGCTGTAGGCATGATACCGATCGGGGTATCAACTGACTTCGCAGTACCGTCACAGGCTTCGAAGACCCACTTCAGGACGCGGCTGTTTTCACCAAAACCGGGCCAGAGCCACTTGCCGTCTTCGGTCTTTCGGAACCAGTTGACGTAGAAAATCTTGGGAAGCTTGCTCTCGTCCGTTGCAGCCTTACCAACGTTGATCCAGTGCTGGAAGTAATCTCCCATGTTGTATCCACAGAAGGGAAGCATTGCAAACGGATCACGGCGGATGGTACCGACCTTGAGGTCGAGGGCCGCTGCAGTGATCTCAGACCCAACGATGGAGCCGAGGAATACGCCGTGGTTCCAGTCGTAGCTCTGGTGAACAAGAGGAACGGTATGGGCTCTTCTTCCACCAAAGAGGATTGCACTGATGGGCACACCCTTCGGGTCTTCCCATTCACTTGCAATACTTGGGCACTGGGCTGCAGGGGCGGTGAAGCGGGCATTGGGATGTGCAGCAGGCTTCTGCTCCTTGTTTCCCTTGTCCTGGACCCACTCATTACCATGCCAGTCGATCAACTTGCCAGGAGCATCATAGCCTATACCTTCCCACCATACATCGTTATCCTCTGTGAGGGCACAGTTGGTGAAGATACTGTTCTTGGATGCACTGACCATTGCGTTATAGTTGGACTCATTGGAAGTTCCTGGAGCAACACCGAAGAATCCAGCTTCTGGATTGATCGCATACAGCTGTCCATCGGAACCATACTTCATCCAAGCGATGTCATCACCAACGGTCTCTACCTTCCAACCTGGGATGGTCGGAACAAGCATTGCGAGGTTGGTCTTTCCACATGCGGAGGGGAATGCACCAGCGACAAACTTGCTCTTGCCTTCAGGGCTGGTTATCTTGAGGATGAGCATATGCTCTGCAAGCCAACCTTCGTCATGAGCCAAGACTGAGGCAATGCGCAGTGCAAGACACTTCTTGCCAAGCAGTGCGTTCCCGCCGTAACCTGAACCATAGGACCAGATCTCGCGGGTTTCTGGGAAGTGGGAGATGTACTTCTGCTCAATGGGAGCACATGGCCACTGGCCATTGTCACTCTCACCACCAGCAAGCGGCTTGCCTACAGAGTGGTAGCAAGGTACATACTCACCATCGGTTCCAAGCACCTCTAGGACCTTTGCACCAACACGAGTCATGATCATCATGTTGATGACAACATAGGCACTGTCGGTAAGCTCAACTCCAATCTTAGCGATTGGGGAGCCAACAGGACCCATGGAGAAAGGAATAACATAGAGGGTACGTCCCTTCATGCAACCGCGGTAAAGACCGGTCATGGTCTCTTTCAAGACAACTGGATCAATCCAGTTGTTGGTCGGCCCTGCTGCTTCCTTGTTCTGTGCTGCGATGTAGGTTCTGTTCTCAACGCGTGCGACATCAGAAGGGTCTGAGTTGTAAGCAATACTACCAGGCCTCTTCTCAGGGTTCAGGGGTACGCAATAGCCACCAGCAATCTGCTGTGCGACCAATTCGTCGTACTGGGCGGCACTACCATCGGCAATGACGATTTCTTCAGGGGTTGTGAGTTCTGCAAAATCCAGAATCCACTGCTTGAGCCCAGAATGCGTAAGATCTGCGACGTTCATGGACTACTCCTTAATAATAGGGATACACAATTCACTACAATCAGAGGAAATGTGTTTTTCATATCTTACTGATTTCCCAATCTTTAGCAATATAATGGACTATGTTTTTTGTAAAATTTTCCCTTTTTTAGAACATTGTACCGTGGAAGCGTGAATTGAAGCTTAGATAGAGCTCAGGCGGAACATCCTCAGGGATATCAAGCAAATAATCTGATATTTTTCGAATGCGTTCTTTCAAGCTATCCTTTTTGTTTGCCTGTGCTTCCTTCAGTGCTTCCAGACTCTCCAGGATAATCTGCTGACTGTTTCTCACCTCCTGGATTGCCATCTTGAACCGTTGGCTCAAATCAAGAATGATCTGTTTCGTAGCCTCTGGATGAGAGGCTATGAAGGTAGGAAAATTCTCCTGAGAAATCTCGACTAACTGACAATCACTGAGTGCTACGGCTGTGGCATTGCGTGGCTCCTGCTCGAACAACCCCATCTCACCTAGGCTGGAATTGGGTTTGGATATCTCGAAGAGTTGAAACTGCTGGGGCGTATGGTAGTTCAGATACAACCCAACGGTACCACTTTTCAGCAGGAACATGGAAGAACAGGAAGAACCCTGTTCATAGATGATAGTCCCCTTTTGGACTTCAAATTCCGGATGTTTGTCGTCGTGTGTATCAGTCATAGGCAACCTCCTATCCTAAACAAAGTATACTATCACCTCTGGCAGCAGTACAAGGGAAGCTTGCAACCTTCAACTTCTGTGGTAAACTTCCTGCTATGGAAGCAAGGCGGGTACCAAAAAAGGAAAAGCTTGCCTACGGATTTGGTTGCTTTGGGCAAAACATGCTCTATAATCTCATGGCAAACTTCCTATTGTTCTTCTATACAGATATCTTTGGGCTCCTCCCAGCAACGGCCGGCATGATCTTGCTGTTTGCCCGGATGTGGGATGCAGTCAACGACCCCCTCATGGGGATGGTCGCTGACCGCACGCGTTCTCGCTGGGGAAAATTCCGCCCCTACCTCCTGTTCACTCCGATTCTCTTTGTTCCGTTTGCCGTTGCAGCCTTCAGTGCACCAGATCTCTCCCCCGGAGGAAAAATTGCCTGGGCAGCGTTTACCTATATCAGCTTCGGCATGATCTACACAGCCAGTGATGTCCCCTTCTGGGCTATGAGCAGCACCATAAGCGAGGACACCAAGGAGAGAAGCAGTATTGTGGTGTATCCGCGTTTCATGGCCACCGTTGCCATAGCCTTGGCAACTCTGGCCACCCAGCCGCTTATCCTGCTTTTCTCAGTGGAAGGGAAACCGGATCGTGGATACCAAATGACAAGCCTTATCTATGCACTCCTTACTGTCATCTGCTTCCTTATTGCCTTCTTGTATGTGAAGGAACGGGTACAGACCGACGGGCAGGAAAGGCCCAAGTTCTCCGAGATTCCAAAGGTTTTCTTGGCAAACAAGCCGCTGTTGCTTGTCATCCTCAGCGGACTGTTCACCGGTATTGCCCAGACTGGAAAACTCTCCATGTTGATCTACTATGCAAAATACAACCTACAAAACGAACTACTTTACACCCTGCTCGCAGGAATCAACATCCCCTTCATCCTCATCGGTATCGCAACTGTACCTTATCTGACCAACAAGGTTGGGAAAAAGCGAGCCTGTATTATCTACTATGCCATCTTTGCTGCAGGTAGCCTGGGATTCTTTCTTACCGGATGGAACAACTTCTTTGTATTGTTGTTCTTCAACTGTATCAGCTCAATAGGCATGGCAAGCCCACAGGTCATTCAGACTGCCATGATTGCAGACACCATCGAGTATGGGGAGCTGAAGAGCGGCAAACGCAATGAAGGTACCATTTTCAGCAGCCAGACTTTTCTCGCTAAGCTTACAGCTGCTGTTACCTCGATCATTATCGCCTCCACCCTCTCACTGGTTGGCTATATTCCCAACGTGGCACAAAGCAGTGCAACTCTCTGGGGAATCCACAGCCTCACCACCGGTCTTCCATTCATTGCCAGCATTCTTGGTATCATCCCGATACTCTTCTACCCCCTGAGTGAGGAAAAACATCACCAGATTGTGGAAGAGCTCCACAGACGACGAATGGCTCCAGATTGACAGAGAAGAGGCACACCACTACCCTTAGGACCATGACAGAACTCGCACTTCCTGCAGGATCCCTGCAAGCAGCGTTGACAGCCTTCAAAGAAGGTGCAGATGCTGTATATCTCGGGCTGAAAAGTTTTTCAGCTCGGGCAAATGCTACCAATTTTACCTTCGAGGACTTGGCAAAACTTCGCCAGGTCGCGCTTACTGAAGGAAAAAAAATCTATGTTACCGTAAATACCCTCATTGAAGAATCAGAGTTGGATGAAGCATTCAAGACCCTCAAGCATATTGATTTCATCGGCTGTGATGGTATCATCGTCCAGGACCTTGGCTTGGTGAATCTCATCAAGACATATGCTCCAAAGCTCGCACTGCATGCAAGCACCCAGCTATCTGTCCATACGATAGCCGGGGTACAGGAGCTGGTTCGTCTTGGATTCGAACGAGTCGTGCTTGCCAGAGAACTGACGTTCCAGGAAGTCAAGCGCATCCGTGAGGCATGTAGGGATGTGGAACTTAAGGTATTCATCCATGGAGCACTGTGCTATAGCTTCTCAGGGCTCTGTACTGCCAGCGAACAGCTGTGTGGCAGAAGTGCAAATAGGGGAAGTTGTGCCCAGATTTGTAGGAACTACTTCACTGTGGAGCATGACCCCAACGTATCAAGTACTCTCTCCCCAATCCCACAGGGAGTAAAAGATGGTTGGTTTTTCTCCATGAGCGATATGAAAGCAGGCCCTGTAGCAAAGGAGCTTCAAGAGCTGGGCATAGAAAGCCTCAAGGTGGAAGGGAGGATGAAGAGTCCTGCATATACCGGCTTGGCTGCTCGGTATTACCGGGCAATCCTGGATGGGGATGATAATGTTGAACAACTGGATGAAGCACTCTCGGTTGTCTTTTCACGTCGTCAAACTTCCGGCTGGCTTGCCTCCTATGGTCGAGAGAAGCAAGATTTTACCATCAGGAGGGCGCCTACCCTTGGCAGTACAAGTTACCCAGGCCACCGTGGTATCAAGGCAGCGAAGATTACATTGGTAAAGCGTGATTCCATCATGGTCACCCTGCTCACAGATGTATCGCTCCGTGACGGATTGATGTACTTTATCAGAAGCCAGAAGCAACCAATCGACACGATCAAATTTGGTATTAACTCCCTGATAGACCAACGCGGTAGAAGTATTACTGGAGCCTATGAGGGGGAGTCGGTTGCCATTATGTTACCGGCGAACTCCCCACGTCCCCATACTGGAGAATTTCTCTACTTGATCAGTCGACATGACCAGAATCCTGCTTTGATCAGTGAGGCACTTCCGCTCAGCAAGCATCCGGTAGACATGACCTTCACCCTGCAAGATGAATCTCTGCATATTCAATGTCTGTATGGGGAGGCAACTTATGAGATTCCCACAAGCGAAGCACGAAAACCCCAGGAAACAGAAGCCAATATTGTTTCCATTTTCAGCCAAAGTGATACATCGTTTCTCACGCTTGGTTCCATTCACGTCGTGAACAAGACACAACTCCCTATTGAGCAAATTTTCCTCCCCCTCTCCGCTCTGAAGGCAATCAGACGCGATTGGTATGAGTTGCTTGACCGGACGCTGGCACAGGAATTGACAAAGAATCTTCCAAAGGAACCCATTTCCCAGAAACTGGAAATGAGACAATTGCCCCCTCGCTCCTTGTTGCGGACTGAACAGAACCTCCCTTACATCGACCTCAAGAGCCTAGTGGAGTCAGAGAAGCCACTGTCTTCCTTGCTCTTCACCTATGAAGGGCAGTATTACCTACCCTTGAGTCCGGTTATGTTTGATGAGGATGCATTCTTCTCTGATTTGGACAAGGTCATTGATCGGATGGAAAAAGAGAGTCTTCTGGATTCTGTTTCCTTTGGATTGAACAACTTGGGACAACTTGCATATTTCAGGAATCGCCAACTATCTTGCTTTTTTGACATCTACGTATATCTGGCAAACAGCGAGGCAGCTAACCTTGCACTCACGTTCGGGTTAAAAATGGAGGGAGGCTATCTTTGGATGGAACGAAAACAGACAAATCTAGAGTGCTGGCCATTTATCCCCACCGTGGTTGATGATGCCTTCAGCCCACCACTGTTCATTAGCCGATCATGTTTCCGTCATGACTCCCTGCGTTTAAGCTGCGAGGGATGCCCTCATCGGGGATCGTGGTATGTGAAAGGAGATAATCAACGATTGCGTGTTATGGTGGAGGATTGTATTACCACGGTTGTCCACGCTTAAAATAGTTTCTCTACAGCATCCTGGAAGGGATCGAAAAGAGGGAAGGCAAGCATTCCTTGCCTGTCCAACGTTTTCAGTTCCTCGTAAGAAACCCAACGATAGTCGGTTGTTTCCCCTTCCTGCAAGCGGATGGAATCGGGATCAAGCGTCTTTCTCACCAGAAAGATATCGACAAATGAGGCTACTTTGAGAACGGTCCCCAAGCAGGTAATCTCATCAGGGGAAGCTTCAATGCCTGTCTCTTCACGCAGTTCCCGTATTGCGGCTTCCCTGCTGGTTTCCCCACTCATCACCGATCCTGCAGTATTCTCCCAATGACCAGGGAACAACTCCTTTTCCTCAGAGCGCAAGGTGATGAGGAAATGACCATCCTGGTTCAAAGTCCATACCGACACCACAACATGATACTCACCCTCTTTGAGGGGGAGTCCTCTTTGGTGTGTCTTTCCTAGAAGCTTTCTTTCATGGTCATAGAGATCCCAGAATTCCCTCATGATGACTCCTTCCTCAGCATAGTAGAAATTCTTCATGGTTTCTGCAAGTACAATGAAAACAGGGCTCCCAATCCTCTTCAGAGAATGGGAGCCCTTAGCGTGTATGATGGGCTATTAAATAAGGCCGAACTTCTTTACAAATGCCTCGGCGTTCTGGATGGAACCTCCGGCTGCACCTTTTACGATGTTGTTGACCATCAGAATGAAACCAATCTTTCCATTTTTCTTCTTCAAGCGACCAGTGTACACCACCATTCCACTGGGATCCCCCCAAAAGGCATACTTGGGTTGTGGGAAGGTGGGATCCGCACCATATTCAACCGGCTGTACTGCAGTGGAAGGAAGGTCTGGTACATTCTTGAAATCTGCCCAGTCCTTGATGATGTCCTCAACTTCAACATCCTGCTCGAAATCCAACCAGACTGCTTCAAGATGTCCGAACATGACCGGTACACGAACGGTGAAGCAGTATACCTCAGGGTCGATGGTGAGAATCTTCTTGATCTCTTTCTCAATCTTTTCTTCCTCTCCCCTAATGAAGGGAATGCAGTTGTCGGTGATATCGAAGGAAGAGAGCCCTGGATAGCCAGCTCCACTTACGCTCTGGTAGCTGTGTAACATGATATTCTTGATACCATATTTTCGAAGCGGAGCCAGTGCCATTGCCAACCCTGTGGTGACGCAGTTGGCATTGGTTACCACAAAACCCTTTTCAGGATATCCTTGCGTTTTTACAAGATCAAGCTGTTCAATATTGGTTTCTGGGATAAGAATAGGAACATTCGAGTCATAGCGCATTGACGCAGCGTTTGAGAACACATAGAAACCATTATCCCGAAGCTGTGGTTCAGCTTCACTGGCAACCTCAGCGGGAAGTGCAGAAAAAACAATCTGTACTCCTTCCTCCTGCATTGCTTCCATGTTGAACTCTTTTACTTCCACATCCCTGATTTTCTTGGGCATTTCAAATGGCATGACCCAGTGCACCGTGGAAGCATATTTCAAGCCGACACGAGATGCTGATGCTGTTGCGTACGTGAGCTCAAACCAAGGATGGTCAGCAAGCATCCACATAAAAACCTGTCCAACTGCTCCTGTGGCACCCATTACTGCAACTTTAATTTTCTTCTCCATCGAGGGGTCTCCTAACCGGATTGGTATCCGTTTTCTTCACTAATGTATCAGTACGGTACTGATTTTTCTGGGTTTGTGCAATACTTTAGTAACAATTAATTGAATTTTTTAACAGAATGTTATTATATTAACACAAAGTTCAAGATAGTGAACCCTTTTTTGTGTTTGCATAGTACTGATACAACCTAGCTATGTATAGCCTCAGACCAACACTATCTGAGTGTAGCAACCTTTTGTACTGGAACACTAAAGGCTATACCGCTTCCCTCTTCCTGCAAGAAAGGAAGCTTGGATACTGCCTCCAGTACCGCATCTCGTTCTGTGTGGGGAAGAAGAATTATGAGCATTTCTTTCTCGGGGACCAAGGATGCTGAGAAAAAGGCGATATCCTCTGAGGTTGCTGTTCCCCTTCCTTCAATAATCGTCCCACCTCCGGCCCCTGCCTTACGGGCTGCGGCCATGATATCATCAGCAAATCCGCTAGCACAGATCATGTATACCAAGTCAAATGCATGCTCTTTCACAACTGGATGATCTTCATTCCTGCTTGCAGGAACAGCAGCAAGCAAGCCCCTGGTATGGGGAAATCTTGAAAGCGCATCCCACACCGTTTGTTCAACCCCATCATCAACCAAGGTAAGCAATACTTCCTTGTCCGCATCACCTAAGCCCAAGAGACAGAGCAATGAGCTTGAGGCAGTACCACGTCCCCTGAGAATGGTACCCCCACTGCTCCCTGACTCTTTTGCAAGTTGCATGAGTGAATCTGCTTTTCCATCTCCTACGATAGCCAACAACAAGCTACTCATTGTCCTTTTCCTCCTTTTTTCAGCTTGGCTTGTTTTCGTTTGTAGAGCAAGCCTAAGAGTTGGACTATCACCACCGGTGTCATGGAGACAAAAATGATAATCCCGAATGCATCACTGACAGGGTTTCCTCCCACTGATGTAGAGGCGCCTATGGCAAAACTGAGAATGAACGTAGAAGAGAGAGGGCCTGAGCTTACACTGCCACTATCGAAGGAAAGGCCTACAAAAAGGTCAGGGACGCGGAAAGAGAGCAACACTGCAAGGCCATAGACAGGAACCAGGAAGTACCAGATGGGAAGGCTGTGTATAATACGGAACATGGCCATCAGACCACTTACCCCTACTCCGATTGAGAGGGCTGCGAGCATTATTGGCTTTCTCAGATGACCTTGGGTTATCTCCTGTACCTGATCGATTAAAATGGCTACCGATGGTTCGCTGAGCACCGTAACCGCACCGATAACCAGTCCAAATAGCAGCAAGAGGCTCTCATTGAGCTGTCCAAGCTGATAGCCGATCTGGTACCCGACCGGGATAAACCCACCATTAACCCCAACAAAAAACAGGATAAGGCCAATACTGGCATACACCAAACCAAATGCCATACGAATCAACTGCCTGGCTGGCATTCTCACCAGGAATATCTGGTAGAGGATGCATAACACGACCAGAGGAAACAAGGAAGAAAGTACCTGCTGTGTGCTTGGTGCAAAGAGCGAGAGAAAGGGCTGTATCTGTGGTACTGATGAAGTACTCTGCACTGCTGTATTGCCATCTCCATTGAAGAGGGAAAGCACCAACATGGCCATGGTAGGGCCGATAAGGGCCAAGGAAACGTAGCCGAAGTTGTCTGCATCCGTTTGGCTTTTCTGTACGTGCGCAATACCGACCCCAAGTGCCATAATAAAGGGAACAGCAAGGGGACCTGTTGCAGCTCCACCGCTGTCAAAGGCAATCCCCAGGAATTCAGGTTTGCTGAATATTCCCAGTACAAGCAGTAGAAGATAGCTGATTGCATAGACCCACTTCAGCCCGACATGCAGGATCACACGGACCATGGCAATCATCAGAAAAATGCCAACACCGAGAGCTATGGATAGAAGCATGGAGAGAGGAGAGATGGAGGGAGCTACCAGCGAGACTTGCTCGAGTAAGACACTGATATTCGGCTCGGCAAAGATGATTGCCATACCTACCAATAAAGCGGTAATCAACAACAGGGAGAGCCGCTTCTTTCTTGTTACCGCCGAACCTATTCGCTCTCCAATTGGTATGAGACCGATATCTGTACCAAGCAAGAAAATGGAGAGTCCAAGAATGATCAGCACTCCACCGATAAGAAATGAAGAAAGCATCCCTTCGCTCAATGGAGTTACAAAGAAATGGAGTAACGTTACCAGCAAGAGGACAGGGAGGATGGAAAGCCCCACTTCCTTCACCTTTTTAAGCGCCTCCATATGCAAATCCTCTTGTATTCTTCATGTATTTAACTAGTTTTATAATAAGATTTTATACCTTTTTACATAAAAAAGGTCAACGCTTAATCCAGCCTTAGAGAAAATTTGCTGGACATACTTGACTTATTACGGGTCAATTCGTATGATACTTTTTGTTATTGTCTTGGGGGTGTAGCTCAGTTGGCTAGAGCGTTTGAATGGCATTCAAAAGGTCAGGGGTTCAATTCCCCTTACCTCCACTAAAGAAGTCGTTGCGAAAGCAACGGCTTTTTTTGGCTCAATCGAAGGTCGGCAATACGGAAGGAGAAAGAAAAACCAACACCTAATCAAGCTCCTCCCAACAAATAATTCAGCATTGTCCTCACTGTTTTCAGCAGCCTGCGCACTTGCCAGTGCAGCCGCAGCTGCTGCCTCTGCCGCTTCCTTGAACGATGAATACATGGTGAGGTAATAATCAAAGACAGACAGCTCGGTCTGGATAATTGGATCTGGAGAAAGGTTCTCCTGGACATAGATCAAAGCCGGTTCAGAAACCCATCTTGTGGTAACAACAGCAGCTTCCCCCCCCCCTTCAACAATCGTTGCATACAGCTGAATCTGCAAGCGCCCTGGAACCTGCGTGGCAAGTACATCAGGAATCCATGTAAGCTTGACCAGGTTGTCCTCGACAGTAGGAGCAAGGACCACTGACTCACCCTGTCCGTATTTATTCTTATACTGCAGATACCAAGTGAAAGAAGCATTCGTGAGATCCTCACCATTCACCAAGAAGGCCAGAACAAAACGGATACCATCAATCACCGTCTGCCCGCCCAATGATAAGGTTCTTTATATCCTCAGTAGTAATCGTCTTCAGTCTGAGATGTGCATCAACCATCTGCTACCTTCCTATATATACATGGGTAGGATAGCAAAATGGGGATAGCTAAAATCCAACGGATAAATGATGATTCTACACCTAAGGACTCGTGCATAAATAACTTGAACAATATTGATTTGTTCTAGCCGTCATGCTAGAATGAGCCATGATTGATGAAAAAGCGGCGAAACGAATACAGAAGATAGTTCCCATCCTCGACGAAAACCAGAAGCGCATGTATCTGGCGGCGGAGGCTGAAAGCCTAGGCCGCGGGGGGATAAGCCAAATCAGCGAGGTGCTGGGCGTTTCACGGAACACCATCGCGGCCGGTATCAAGGAGCTCTCCGGGGCAGTCGAGCGGGCCCCTGCCGGCAGGATTCGCAAGGAGGGCGGTGGACGGAAATCCATAGAGCAGACACAACCGGGGATCATGGAAGCCCTGGAGAGCTTGGTGTCGGAAAGCAGCTACGGGAATCCCGAGTCCCCCTTGAGGTGGACTACCAAGAGCCTGAGGAACCTGAGCGACGCGCTGCTTGCAAAGGGCTTCTCGATTTCGTTCTCCAAGGTCAGGCAGATGCTCAACGACCTCGGCTACAGCCTGCAGCTGAACCAGAAGATGCTGCAGGTGGGGGAACCGCATCCCGACAGGGATGAGCAGTTCAGGCATATAAGCGAGACAGCCGCGGCCTTCCTGTCCGAGGGCCTTCCGGTGATCTCCATTGATTGCAAGAAGAAGGAGCTGGTGGGCAATTTCAGGAACCAGGGAGCCGAGTACGCCAAGTCAGGGCAGCCTGTGAAGGTCCTGGACCATGACTTCCCCCTTCCTGAGTTGGGGAAGGTCGCCCCGTATGGGGTGTACGACATGGCCAGGAACGAAGGGTTCATCAATCTGGGCATCAGTTCCGATACGGCCAGGTTCGCAGTGAATTCCGTCAGGCAGTGGTGGGACGAGATGGGGATGGCCCGGTACCCGGGGGCAAGCAAGCTTTACATCACCGCCGACGGAGGGGGTAGCAATGGGAGCAGGAACCGGCTCTGGAAGACAGAGCTGCAGCAGTTGGCGAATGAAACGGGCCTGCAGTTCCAAGTCTCCCTTTTCCCTCCTGGCACCTCCAAGTGGAATAAGATAGAGCACCAGCTGTTCAGCTACATCTCCAAGAACTGGAGGGGAAGACCACTGGAGACGCTGATGGTGATCATAAGCCTGGTTGAATCGACGACCACCAAGAAAGGCTTGAAGGTGAAGTGCGGACTGGACACCAACGAATACGAGACAGGCATCAAGGTGTCTGAGGAAGAACTGCAAAGGATCAACATCTCGCGGGATGATTTCCATGGTGAATGGAATTACTGCATCTCCCCATCAGAGGTATTTGCATAGCTTATTTATGCACGGCTCCTAAATATCTAACCTATTAGTGTCCAATACTTCCCAACAACCTTCTGTTTAAACAAATAATCAGAATTATGCATAATTCTCAAATGAAGCGATGCTATACAACTATTAAGCCATGCCCGATCCATTTCCAAATACTCAGGATTATCGGATTCGATATAATGCTTTGCACTTGATTGTACTGCTTGGACATCCTCGATGATACCTGTAAACACTTCATAAAGCCTAATGCTATATTTTGCCAGTTCCTTGGTTTCTTCAATGCTTGGAACTTTGATATCAAGAAATTGCTTTGCCACTATTTTTGCCTTCTGATTTTCATCAGGATTCGTTAGCTTCTGATTTTCAATGTATTTGATATCACTAAGTAGCATCCGAAGATTCTTGGCCTGAAAATATAGCAAATTGTTCTTCTCTTTCTTCCGGTTGATGATTGGCATGAATAATGCGATTAATACACCTGCAGTAGTGGCAATTGAAGAAATTGCAATCCATTGATAATCCTGAAGACCTAGAAATGTACACACCTTCTGCCTCCCTGGATATGCATATCTTTTATTTCGTCTTATTTTTAGAGTATTGTTTTCTTATTAAGCGCTTCGTATGGCAACGATATAGCATGAGTGAAATGTTCCGAATGATAATAGGCCGGCAGTATCGCCTATGTAATTCGAGTGCGCTATGAACAGACTCTATCGTGATTTTCCATGAATCTGCATGTTTCTCTCTATCCGATTCCTCCCATTTTTTGGGAGAATATGAATCAAAGGTTTTCTTGTCTTCCTTAAAGTAGAAGATCAGATGTTGAATCTCATCTAGAGTATCTTCAGTCATACAAGATGCAAATGAAAAAATCTTTGTTTCAAGCAAGTCGATAATATTTGATGATTCTTTTGAGATGACATGAAAATAGCCTTGTGCCTTGTCCCAATCATCAACCCTAATACTATCTGAAAATACAACTATATATGATTCAAGTGAACGCAATAACGAAAGCAGATATTTCCCTTTTGTTTTGTTCTTGTTTCGTTCTTTATTATTTGCAAACCAAGCTGCGACTACTGCTGCAATAATAATTGCAGTAGATGATAACATCTGGGCAAATATCTGCCAGAAATCAGTATCCTGAACCACTCTTACCGTAATTGATGGCCACATATATACCTCCAAATCATGCTAATGGTACAGCAATATGGAGGCGAAAACCATCCTTAATTACTTTGCCCTTATTACTCTTCCCTTTCATTATAGAAGGCCAGTCTATCCACCAGATCCCTGATGTACGCCTTGGCTGCTCGCTTGGCTTCCAGAATTGCTGTAGCCCTTTCTTCTTGATCCCCTACATACTTTGCATATTCCAGTTGCAGCTCATCGACGGTCATATTCTGGTAAAAAGGATTATCAGGATCCTCCTCATATGACCCATCTTCCTTGAGCTGGGCCCTCAAGGTCTCAAAAAGGAATCGTTTCTTGTCCTTGAGGTATTCCTTGAGGTATACAGAGCAAAGCAGGAAATCTCGCCTTCTTTGTGCTGCAGTCGGTTACATTGCCCTGCCGTACTCCTCGGCAGACACCTCTACCGCGTCATCCGGGAAGATAGTCACTGACCACATACAGTCCACTCTTGTTCATCTTAATAAACATTGTTTAGGCCCCTTTTGCCACGTAGTAAACACCTGTTAAACAGTGTTTATTTTACATACAACGTACCACCGGCACCCCAGTATAGAGCCCCGGAGGCAAGAGACTCGACAGTGGCTTTATCATAGCCAGAAAGCTAGTTCTTATACAGGTCGTAGTCAGAGCCAAAGTAGCAACGAAAGGCCATGGATTGTCCATCATCCTCTTCATAATCCGTATCGATCAGGCCACTGAGCGAACCATACGTTACCCAAGGGTATTCGGTATGTGGCCCAAACCCCGGAAGATTGCGAAAATCAGAGGGGATAGCTGGTGTTTAATGGTTGTTGACCAGATATTCCCTCTTTTTGTTTAATAAACAATCAACACATGAATATACAGGGGAATTGGACTTTTCAATAAAAACAGGCAGAAAATAATAAACGGCCAGTAAACACCTTTCGCCAATTAGACGAACAAGAAGCTATAAGCTTTATCATAATCAGAAAAGACAATCCGATATCGAATTAAGGAACTATATATTTGCCATTTTTCTTATAGATTTCAATCAGTTGGGAGAAATCATCTCTCTCTTTGAGAATGTGCTCAACAAACTCCCTGAAAGCTCCATATCCACCTTGAGTTTCGCATATATAATCAACTTCATCCCTAACCCAAATAGGAGCGTTTGCTGGACAACCAGAAAATCCAACTTGCCGAAGCAATGGAACATCATTGAGATCATCTCCGATATAAGCGACTCGATCCATTGGAATGTTCAACTTATCACATAGTGTCTTGGCAGTCTCCAGTTTATTGGAAACAGCAGTAAATATGTAAGGTGTCTTGAATTTCATCCCAATCAAAGACGCCATAGGAAGAGCCTCTGCAGTAATGATACCAACCGGAATGTTGAGATTCCTACAGTAACGTATACCCCAACCATCATACACAGAAAATCGTTTCATACATTCATCGGTTTGAGAGAAATAGAGCCCGCCGTCTGTCCAAACCCCATCAATGTCAGTAAGTATCATTTCAATCTGTTTCATCATGTCCTCATCATTTCTTTCAACTGTCCGTAGAGTTCTCGATATCGCTGGTATCCTTTGTTATACAGTATATGGTGATTCTTATCGTGGGGGATATAAAGCGCATTTGAAAGCATTACATCAATGATAGACTGATCCATCAGACCAACAGCCATACCGGCAATAATCGCTCCGCCCAAACAGGATCCAGGATGGTTCGGTATATAGGAAACATCGTAGCCAATCACATCGGCAAGGATGGAACGCCAAAGCTTGCTTTTTGAGCCGCCATTAGTTATATAAACCCTGTTAACCTCAAGTCCACGCTCTTTCAACACCTCAACGTGATGACGAAAACTGTATGCCACTGCCTCAAGTATTGCCCGATAGATATGCACCCTCGAATGAGAAAGTGAAAGACCGTAAATTACACCCTTTGCGTGTACATCAAACAAGGGAGTCTTTTCCCCCATGAAATAGGGTAAAACAATGACACCATCACTGAGTGGCCCGATTTGAACAGCTTCATCATCCATGGTCTCGAACTCAGGAAGGCTTGCCTCTTGCTTGAACCACTTCAAAAGAGAACCACTGGTAGCAGTACACCCATTTAGGACATAGTGATTACTTCCATCACACTGGTAGTCGATAAAGAGCCGTCTATCGGTAACCAACTCATCTACACTGAATAGGACATCCCCTGCCCCACCCAGTTTAAGCACCAAATCTCCGTTAGACCGGGCTCCTGTCGAGAAAGCTGAGGCAATATGATCCGCACAACCGGTAACAACCTTCACACCGACAGGAAATCCAGTCATCTTATGAAATATTTCAGTGGTTGACCCTACAATATCCTGCGATCCTTTCACTTCTCCTAAATATGTGGTATCAATCGAGCAATAGGAAAGGATCTCGTCTATCCAGACCCCTCTCCTTAGATCCCACATACCACTCTCTAAGGCCCAATTGCGCTCAATAGCAACACTCCCGCTCAATATATATCTGATATAATCGTAGGAACCTAAGATAAAGCGCATTTGAGAAAAAAGATTGGGTTTATGCTTTTTCAACCAGATAAGCTTGGGCCCAATATGTTGTGAATTGACCATGCTTCCGGTATGCTCAAAGACCCATTCGGGGTCAAAATCTTGTTGCATTTGTTCCACTTCAACAATAGCACGATTATCTTGTTGTTGGATTGAGTTGCCCAGAGGCTGATACTCTGCATCGAGCGGGATGAGGGTGGGAACCATCCCCGTCACCCCAATGGCCTTTACCGATGCAAGATCCTTGGGGGAGAGAGCCGTGACCAAAGTCTTGAATAATGCATAGGTATGTCGCTCCCATACATCAGGACTCTCTTCTGCAAACCCCTCATTGGTTGTTAAGAGGTCATGAGTCAAGGAATCACTGAACACGATTGTTCCATCTTGAGCAAGGCAAAGTAGCTTAATAGCTGTAGTACCAATATCAAGTCCGATAAACAGGTCTCTTTCCATAAAGGCTCCTATTCGACAAGTAACGCCGGAAGATGGGAGAACTCAGTAAGCACATATTCTGCATTGGGAACTGTTCCAAACCCGTAGGAAGCATGAATAAATGCAACATGGGCAAGTGAAGCCGCCTCAGCATCACTTGCTGTGTCTCCGATGTAAAATGGATACCTAAGCGCATATGCTTGGACCAAGTGTTTGATATTTTGACTTTTCAACAAACCAGTCTCTCCCGATGAATGATAATCTGCGAAGAGAGGGGTAAGTTGATAGGTCTCAAGAAAGGCCTCAATATACCCAGTCTGACAGTTACTGACGATAAAGAGGGGGAATTGCCAAGCGAGATGTTCCAACGTTTCTTTCACCTTTGGATAGAGCAAGTGTGTATACTGGGCAATCTTTTCGTTCTCTAAGGCAAAGGCTGTTTCACATACTTGCTGTTGGACTGCGGGAGGATAGGCTCCCACAAGAGTCGACTTGATGAAGGAAGGACTTTGACCAAAGCAAGTCTCAAGATTCTCTATTGTAACCATGTCAGAGGAAACCGAACATTGGTTGCAAGCCTCCGTCCAACAATGTAAGGAAAGGGGAAGAGGCGACCAGAGTGTCCCGTCCAAGTCAAAGAGCAACCCATCAACATCTCTCATTTCTCAGCCCTCTTTGAAAGCCTTCTAAGAAGTTCACGGTTTGCCTCTTCAAGCCTCTCGCACTCCTTATGATAATCAACAGTAAGCAGTTCTCGATCTTTCATTAACCATGTACCACCAACCATTGAGTGAGTTACACTATGTCCTGAGACAGAATAGACTAATTGAGTGTACCAGTCCTGTGCCCCTATCGGGGCCCAGCCGATATCAGAGAGATCAAGCGCGATAATATCGGCGAGTTTTCCAGTTTCAAGAGAACCTATCAGGTCTCCCTTTCCAATGGCTTGAGCCGCATCGCGAGTAGCCATGGTTACAATCTCTCTTGGAGAAATTGCATTGACATCATGTGCAGTATGGATAACCAATTTTCCTGCAGTTGCCATTTCCCTAAACATATCGTAAGAGTTGCTGTTGCAGACATTATCAGTACCAAGAAGAACCTTTACTCCTGCCTTTCTCATCTCTTTAACTGGAGCAGCATCAAACCCACTTCGCATTGCCGCCGAGGGAGCCATAACAGGATGAAAGGGATATTGGGCCATTGTATTAATATCCTTCGCACTGACAGTAATGGAGTGTGCCGCTAGGATAGGAATGTCTAAAATTCCCAATGCCTCCATTTTCTGGATAGCTTCACAATTGTAGTGTTCCCTGCAGTAATCATTTTCCTCATTACTTGTAGCAAAGTGGATGTGAAATCCAGCATTATACTCCCTTGCTAATCGTATCTCTTCATGAATCAACTCTTCACTGTTATCCACGAAAAAAGCATGTGGGCCGATCCATCCTGTTATACGATCATGAGTTTTACACAACTCAAGAAACTCGGTTGCCAAAGAGAGTTCTCGTTTACGAGCCTTTTCTTCCCCCAACTCAACAATTCCATAAGCAATAACTGCTCTGAGCTTTGCTTCATCGACTACCTCAAATATTCTATCTGCATAAAAATACTGGTCCACAAAGCAAGTTGTCCCCGTACGGATCATCTCAGCACATGAGACACCAACAGAAGCACTAGCCATATCGGCATCAGCATCGGCCTCATAACGTCTTAGCGTGTGTATGAAACCATCCATGGTAAACAAACTTACACCCTCACACATACCACGTGTAAGGACCATCGGAGTATGAGTATGGGCGTTTATTAGTCCTGGCATCAGTAAGTGATTGGGAAGATTCGTCACTTCATCATAATACTGAACAGGTGGGGAGCCACAACCTACAGCAGCAATTCTACTATCTTCAATAATTAAATAGCCATTTTCAAAGACATGATAGGTTTCATCCATTGTAACAATAGCCTTAGCCGTAACCAGAGTTCGTTTCATCTTAACATCTCCCAGTAATTATTGTTGTGTACGTTTAAGCTCTCGAATTTTGCCTCGGTAAGAAACGATAGCAAGTATGACAATAGTAAGAATATTCGGCATCAACTGAACGATATAGGGCGGCAAATTGGTAACATTCTGTAGACGAAGGGCAATTCCATCGGCAAATCCAAAGAATAAAGCAGCGAGAAAAGATCCCTGAGCACTGTTGAATCCAAAGAGTGCAGCTGCGTTACCGATCCACCCTCTACCACTGCTCATATCTCTAGTAAATAGAGTGAGATGTCCAACCGAGAGAAAGGCCCCTGCCATACCAGCAAGCATTCCACTAAAGACCAAAGCAAAATATTGTACACGCTTCACTGAAATTCCAGCCGCTTCAGCTGCTTCAATATTCTCTCCTACTGCTTGGATATACCTTCCGAATCGGGTCTTGTACATCATAATAGTCAGTGCGATTGCAATAACCCAAGAGAAATATACGATGAAATTATAACCAGTGAGGAATCTTCCAATCAGAGGAATCGAGGATATCCAAGCTGCATCGAGTGATGGCAACTGGACAATACTAGGATGACTCCAGGTCCCTGCCTGCTTGAACAGCACTCGCATCAGATACACCGTCACTTCCAATGCCAACATATTTATAGCTATAGCAAGAATAACTAAATGGACCTTGTACTTAATATGCATCCATGCAAAGAAGAATCCAAAAGCACCGCCAACAATCATAGCAGTAAACACGCCGAGATATGTGGCCAACACAGGGTGAGCAATTCCGATAGAAGTGTAATTCCGATAAAAATAGGTGGCAACAATTGCAGTGAAGGCTCCGATGAGCATTTTCCCATCGATTGCAAGGTTCAAAACCCCTGCTTTATTACACATTGCTGCTCCAAGAGCCGCCAAAATAATAGGGGTAGCAAGGCGAATCGAGCTGCTGATTACGTTGATTGTAAAAATGTTGAGAAAATCAAACATGATCGACCTCCTTCACATTATGTTTCCGTTTAATTAAGGTAAGCCTGTTGTTAATTATGTCATAAAGCTTGTCTAGAAGTGGCCGATAGACATTCTCTGCAGCAATGAAAAGAATGACCATTGCAATAAGCACCCCTCCCAGTTCACGGGGAACCTGCAAGCTTATCTGCAGTCCTAACTGTGCACCCTGGCGGATTCCTGAGAGAAGAATTGCTACAATGACAACCCCAAAGGGGTGGGATTGTCCGAGTAAAGCTACACTCAATCCATCAAATCCAAGACCAGACGAGAACCCAGTCATGATCCGATGATAATTACCCAGTATCTCCATACTCCCTGCAAGCCCTGCTATCATACCACTGAGAAACAAGGTCTTGAGGATAGTAGGGTCTGCCTTAATGCCTCCATACCGAGCGAATCTCTTTGCTTGCCCTACCATTCGTAACTCATATCCCTTGGGAGTCTTCCAAATATGAAAATATGCAAAGACTGCCAGTGAAATTGCGATAATGAAAGAAATGCCCCATCTAGATCCTTGGACAAACTGAGGAAGCCATATATCCCTGGATAGAACGGCAGATTGCGCTTTCTGTCCCTGGTCAGCTCTAAGAGGGAATGCGACCATATATTCCAGGACCAATACTGCAATGCTGTTGAGCATAATGGATGAGATAATTTCATTCACTCCAAGTTTGACTTTCAAAAATGCTGGAATAAGCCCATAGATACCACCGGCAATCATTGAAGCAGCCATCACAACGAGGATATGTAACCAAGGGGGGAGGGAAAGGGCAACCCCAAGCCAAGCCGCAACTATAGCCCCAAAAACATATTGTCCCTCTTGGGCAATACAGAAAATTCCTACTCTAAACGAATACATAGCTGCTAGGCCAGTTAGGATCAAGGGTGTTGCCTGCCCGAGTGTAATCAGCAACGGCCAGACCTTTCCGGAAGTACCAAATGCCCCTGAGATGAGCACCCTAAATGCACTGAAAGGAGAGACTCCCGTCAGCATAATGAAGAAGGATGTTATAACTACCCCGAAAATAAGTGCACACAACGGTACTAATGCAGCAAGAACCATGGTTTTACTTGGCTGCTTCATCCAAGGTCCCTCCTACCATTAGTATTCCAATATTATTCTCATTCATATCTTGTCCCGCCAGTTCTCCTTGGAGCTTTCCTGCACAGAGAACCCCAATTCTGTCACTCAAGCTCATAATCTCTTCAAGCTCAACAGAGACAAGAAGAATTGCGACTCCCTCATCTCTCTGTTTAATCAGCATCCTATGAACAAATTCTATACTTCCAACATCTAATCCTCGGGTTGGTTGGTTGACAATTAAAAGACGTGGGTGGGATGCAAGTTCTCTTCCCAATACAATCTTTTGCATATTCCCTCCAGAGAGTTTACCTACTTCCCCATTCGCATGGGCTCCTGCAACTTGATAATTTTCAATTATTTGTTCGGTATGCTCTACACATACCATCGGATCAAGAAAGACACGCTTCTTGAATGGTTTCTTGCGCTGGAAACCCATAATAGCATTCTCTCTGATTGATGTTTGTAGATTTAATCCTACATTGATTCGGTCCTCTGGCACGTGAGACATTCCCAACTCTTTGCGCTTAAGAACGTCAAAACTGGTAACATTGTTACCATCAAGAAGAATCTGGCCTTCAAAAGCCTTATCGAGTCCTGAAATGGCTGAGACCAGGGCTTCTTGACCATTTCCACTGACTCCTGCTAGTCCATAGATTTCTCCTGACCGTATCGAAAAAGAGACATTGGAAAGTACCTTCACACCTAAAGGATTGACTACTGAGAGATTCTGGACGGAAAGCACAACATTTTTTGGCTTTGATTCACTTTTCTCTACGGTAAATACAACTTCCCTTCCTACCATCATCGTTGCTAACTCTCTGAGACTAGTCTCCTTTGTCTCTTTTGTACCGACGACCTTACCTTTTTTCATTACGGTGACACGGTCAGCAACATCAAGAACTTCTTGAAGTTTGTGAGAAATGAAAAGTATGGTCTGTCCCGCCTTAGCTAACTCGCGTAGTGTAGCGAGGAACGGAGTAACCTCTTGTGGCGTTAGAACCGCAGTTGGTTCATCAAGGATAAGGATACTTACATCCCTGGCAAGCATTTTCAAGATTTCAACACGCTGTAAAAGACCTACTGGCAACGTACCAGCAATCTGGTCAGGATTGATTGGAAGGGAGTATTTTTCAGATAGTTGTTCGACAAAAGTGCGTTCAGCTTTGGAGTCAATGAAACCCAGTTTCCCTCTTTCAATACCTAAGAGAATATTCTTAGTGACTGTGAAAGAGTTAACAACCTTGAAATGTTGATGAACCATTCCAATTCCAGCCTCTATCGCGTCATAGGGCGCTTGAAAGTCCTGCTCCTTTCCATTGACTTCTATAGTGCCTGAATCCGGTTTAGTGATTCCGAACAATATATTCATCAAGGTAGATTTTCCTGCTCCATTCTCACCACAAATAGCATGGATCTCACCTCTTCGGATGGAAAAGGAAACATCCCTATTGGCCTGTACCTGCGTAGAGGCAAAATACTTGCTTATAGCATTGAATGTAACTGCATGTTCCACACAAAGACCCCTTATTTATTCCCCTAATATTTGTAGATGGCACCTTTGTGCCATCTACAACCAATCATGATTTACTTCAACGAGTCCCAAAGAGGCATAGTCAAGGCATCATATACTTCGTACTCCCCACTAAGGATGCGTTCACGATAGTCTGCAACCAAGGTCTGAATCTCAGGCAGCTTCTTGACCATTTTCTCTGGACCATTATCTGCAAAATCAGTTGCGCCTACATCCCATGATAGACCTGTCGCGCCGTCTTCAAGGTCCAGGGACCTAAATCCTCCCTGGTACGTCCCATTTACATACTCATTGATCAAATCGTAGGTGCTATTATCAACACGCTTAATCACCGAGGTAATAATGCTCCCAGGATAGAAACTGTCCTGTACATTATCAACGCCAATGGCATAAAGACCTCTTTCTGCTGCTGCAGCTAGAACACCTTCTCCTGAAAGTCCTGCAACCTGATAAATGATGTCACAGCCTTCATCATAGAGAGAAATGGCGCTTTCTTTACCCAGAGTTGGATTAGAAAAATCAAAACCAAGGTAGTTCACATAGACAGTAGCATCAGGATTTACTTCCAGAACTCCCTGCTTGAATCCATAGAAAAACTGGTTAATTCCAGGAGCATCTCCACCACAGACAGCACCGACTTTATCCGTCTCAGTCAACATACCTGCTGCAATACCGGCTAAAAAACTCGACTTGTTGACATTGATCAGCAAGGAGGCAAGATTATCCGGTAGATTGTCAGCAAAGAGCTCTGAGGGAGATCCAAACATTTGGTCAGGATTCTCCTCTGCAAGATCGAGCATCATTTGTGTATCCAAACCAACACCTAGGATAAGATCGTATCCCCTATTGATTGCACTTCTCATCGCGGTCTCATGTTCATGGACGCCTTGAGTCTCAATTATATCAGCGCGAACTGGAAGCTCTTCATTAGCTCTTTGCACTCCTTTTGCAGCAGAATCAACAAACGATCGATCCCCAAGCGGACTGGGCATCACGACTGCAACTGTTACCTTGTCGTCTTGTACTTTCTCTTCAGTACGGCCAGCAGCAAACACCATAGTGCTTACTACCAGAAGCAACAGTACCATTGTCCCCAAATTTTTTCTCATACGTTATCCTCCTATTTTAGGCTCTGAATGAACGAACCTTTTGCATAAAACGCGATACTTTCGCGCTATCCACAAGCTCAAAGAAATCATCATTCTTCTTAAAAGCTGTTCCGATAACAGCTCCATCAGCGATTTTTAACTGCTCCACTACATTCCGTTCATTTACTCCCGTATTGGAGAACACAGGAACATCAGGAACCATGGAAACAACTTCCTGCAAGAGTCTGGGAGAAGTCTCTGCTCCAGCAGTTCTTCCCGATACACAAAGCACATCAGGATGGGCATTGAATACTGTAGTCTTTGCAACATCAGCGATATCTCGTCCTCCGAGGTACGTACTTGCTTCAGGAAAGATATTGAACATCAATCGAATGTCCTTGCCTCCAAGAGCATTCCTTGATCGAACTACTTCCCCACAATTGGTATCCCATAAACCAAAGTCACTCCCATAGACTCCTGTAAACACTTCCCTGACAAAACTAGCCTGAACAGCAACTGCAAGTTCTATGGTGGCTTCAGGATCCCAAAGTACATTCACCCCGTATGGAACATTTATATCCTGTTTGATTTCGCCAATGATGCGAGCCATCGTAATGGGAGTAATCGAATGCACCTTGGTCAGATAGGGCAAACTGAATTCGTTAGAAAACATAATTGCATCAATACCACCATCCTGAAGAGCTTTGAGATTGTATCTAACTCGCTCAATTACCCAGTCCAAACTATGCTCTCCATCGTATCGGGGATCCCCAGGAAGTGCATCCAAATGGCACATACCAACAATAGGCTTGTATGTTCCATATACATCCTTCAACCACTCTTTACCCATACTTCCTCCCACTTAGGTCTTCTGTATCTTTTCTACTGTTTACGGTTTAAGCACCATTGTTCCTAATTCTTCAAATATCTCTTCAAGGTTCTTTGGTATTGTTGCATTGGTGACCAAACAATCCATGAGATCAAGGTCACAAATCTTTGCGAACGTTATCTTGTTGAATTTACTTGCGTCGGCGAGCACAATAAGTTGTTTTGCATTTGCAGCTAATGCTTTCTTGACAGAAATATCGTCCATATTATATTCGGTGATTCCAGCCTTGCTATCGATACCTCCGACACCCATGAAAAATTGATCCACATGGATAGAATGGAGGAACTCTACCGTTGCACTACCAACAATGGAACCTTCGTGTGGCCTCAGATGTCCTGGAGGCACTAAGACTTGAAGGTTTGGATGGCTGAGACAGAGATTCATGATATGAATACTGGAGGTCACTATGGTGAGCTGTGGAATATCAACCAGGCATTTTACCAATTCAAGAGCAGTCGAACCACTATCTAGCGCAATAGTAGTCTCTGCCTCGACAAGAGTTGAAGCGAGACGGGCAATATTTCGTTTCTCTTCAACAAGGTTCGTGGCTCTTTGTTCGAAAGCAGGTTCGCGATTACAGTTCTCAACAGGGACAGCGCCACCATGAACTCTTCTTACTTTCTTTTTTTCTTCGAGATAGTCCAGGTCGCGACGAATAGTCATATCAGAAACCCCAAGGGATTCTGCGAGAAGAGAAACTGAGGCAAATCCGTTCTTCTCCAAGAAGCCAAGGATATCCACTCTTCGCTCATTCATCTCTCGACCTCCAAAACTAGGATACTATTTGTTTGATACTTAACATTAATTGTGTTTATATTCAAACATATAATTCTATTTGTCAACAATTTTATCAAAAAAATACAACATTTTTAATGTCTCATTACATATCTCATGGCTTTTGTTTGATTTCAAACTATTTTCCTAGACGCATAAAAAACTATACTATTCCTATAGCTTCAAGAATTGAAAAGAGCCATAGGCTAGATACTTCTGCCGATTCATTGAAAACGTTTCTTCTTTAAATTGAAGGCTGAATATCCATGGATCTTAGTAGCTCATACTTCTGACTCCCCAAAATTCAGTACCCTCCCCCACCATAAATTCGATTGAAGCAACTGATTGCTTGTCCCTATTCGATTTGATGAAGCATTGCAAGATTTTCACTTGGAAACAAAATGCATTATCAAGTTCATTCATCTTTTGGCACAAAAAAAAGGAAGACCACGTACGCAACTTGCGTCTTGGACTTCCTTGTCTTATATACATTCTATACGGATACCAGTGAGTTATGCAACCGATCCATTAAAATTGCCAAATCTCCTCATGCGTTTGACACCTAGGGATTCCCCAACGGAGTGAGAGGAAAGGAACCATCATGATGGTTCTTCTCCCGAGCGAGTGCAGGGAAAGCAAGGTGTTATACCCCTTCCCCTGGGGTGGAAAAGGAGGCAACGCCTCCTGGGTTCAGGGCTTGCCCTGGAGTATTGATACCTTTCATCCCCTCTATAAATAATTCAGCATTGCCTGGTAGGTCTCCATGATCTTTGCCTCATCAAGCGCTTTCTTTGCGTTATTTACCGTTACCACTACCGTATACTGGTTTCCCTCTTCATCAATAAGGAACGTGGTGAGATTGAGCACTCCCGGTTCACTGCCTCCCTTGTAGGCATCACAGCCCCCTCTCGGTGCAGACCCCTGCATCAGTGGTGGTTCCCTCGACTAGGTCGATACCTTGGCTGGTTGCACGATACAACCTTACTTTCTCATGCAATCGGGCAGGATGATCCTTCTCGTCCTTGTCCAAATATCCACGATCAGCCAGATATTCCAATGCCTTGATGATGTCGGCATAGTGATAGTACTCATACTTGATCTGGACAATGGACAGCTCTTCCACCCGCTCCGGGTACACCTCTACAAGAAACTGCAGGATACTGCCCCTGAGTGCAGGGTGCCTCGATTGTGTTGTAATCTTATTGCTCATGCAAACTCCTTCTTCCCGTCACGTATTCGGTCAATTCTCTGATTCAGCTGTATGTATTCCTGCTTCCAACCAGATGTGACGGAATAGAGGTCTTCCTTGGTGGCATACCTGGTTTCAATGTATGTGATCCTGATGTCCTGCTTCTGCAGGAGCTCCTTTATCCAGTCATCCTGGCGGTCGCTCCTCTCCTGCTCCTTTTGCATGGCAGAAGTGAATGCTTCCCCCTGGGATTTGATTGCAGAGCCCAGATTGCGTACAGTCACTATCAGGATCCCCATGCCGACCCCAATGGCAATCAACAGTACTATCAAGGTGATGTTGGGGCCGAGCCCGCTTGCAAGCCCAAAAATGGTTCCTAGTTCCATCTACTCACCTACCTCGACATTGCCAGGAACAACCCGCCTGCTGCCAGTGTCATTGCCGCGAACATCCCGGCCTTCAGCCAGAAGTTCTGCGTCTTCAGTTCCTTCATCTGGTTGTTTACTTCGTCTTGCCAGTTCAAGTACGATTGCGTCGTTTTCACTATCGAGTTCTTTGAATATTCTTGTGCGCTGAAAGCGCCTGTCCGATACTAAAGAAATCACGGTTCCAATTCAAGGAAATCAATTTGATGATCACGTTCGATGAATCAGCTCTACAGTGCAACGAGATAAAATCTTTCTATTCAACGGCACATGTTCCATCTGCCATTACTGCCTGACAGAACTGGGCGATTCCCATAGAACAGAATGGTGATTTCCAAGAATCGGACCTGTGCTGTAAATATGCCCGGAATATTCAAGTTCTTGGATTCGTTGGCTGATATCACGGCTTTCTGAGATTCCATCCAGGCTTCTGTTGCCTGCTGCCTCGCTTGATCCTAGTTTTCTAAGGACAGCTGCAATTGATTCTGTACTATGCTCAGCGTGTTCTGCAGCTCCCTCGACAGAACGTTTCGCTCGGTCGAGTTCTGCTGGTACATCGCCAGCAACTCCTCTGTTGACAGCGTTGACAGATCCAAGCTTTCTGCCTGTAAGGAAGGTGACAACAAGAGCAAACACAACAGCAACCCAACCCAGATGATGGCCTTTGAACCAATCATATATTTTTTGTAACACATCATCGCTCCTTTTTACGGAGGGTGTCATACACACCCATAGAGACGAAGGCAACTAGGGTTCCCTGGAGAAGTCCTGTCATCACCACTGCATCCAGGATCATCCTCCATCCCTGGTAGCCTGATACGATGAATCCATAGACCGTGGACACCAGGACTGCTGTGCAGATCAGTATCACTGGTATCATGTTTGATTCAACCTTTGCTTTTCGGGCTGTCCCAGTGCCCAATGTCTGGCCTTTCAGCCATTGCCCTACCACATTCAGGATAGGAACGAGAACCAACAATGCAGGCTTGATCATGCTTTCCATACCACACTCCTTTTATGGTTTGAGTGTAGCAAAACACCCACTGGGGTAATCCAATGGGTGTTCTATTGATAAATTATGGAGAGATTCTATCTAGAATTTATTATCCAAATTCTTCAGCATTAGGCCAGTCTTCTGGAACCAGAGCTGGGGGTTTAGCCCAAGTAGGCTCAACCAATGCATTTTGGAACCATGGCTCTCGCAAATTGGCATGTTCCGTAATAATTAATTGGAAACCAGGAATGTCATTATTTGTATAATCAAATAAAATTTTAAACATTTTCCTGACTTTATTCATGTCATGATCATCAAGGGATTTTTCAGTATCTTCTTTTGATCCATCTATCTCCGCGTAGTTAATGGTCTTAGGGAAATACACTTGTGATGGCTGATCGATAAAAAGGAATCGAGGAATTGGCCTGTTATTTTTATAAGCAAAACTGTGTAAGGCAAGGAGCGTAGCCAAATGCATTGCTAGATGATTCTCACCTCCCCCTGTTCTTTTTAATGTAATAACTTCTCCATTTCGTAAAAAAGAAACCTCAAGATATTTCAGATTAAAATAAAATGGGCAATCAGAGAATTCAGTATCAAAAGCTTTCATAAATTTAGTAATATCTAAAGATATTGCATTCAAAACTGCATTTTCTTTTTCTTCGGAATTATCCACACCAATTTGTTCATTAAGTACAGATATTCTAGATTGTATCTGACTGTATTTCTGTTCAAGTTTTATACGATCGTCATCCGAAATTTGATTTTCTAAATATATACTAATTTTCCCCAATACCTTTGAAGCAGCATAGTTTCGTGACTTCAGATGATCAATCGATTCGTTTACAGAAATTATTGATGAAAGTTCAGATTCTTTCATTCTAATGGAATCATTGATAGCTTGAATTTCACTTTCTTTTGTTTTAATAAATTCAACCAATTTTGGTTTATCACCCGTAACCATTTCCAGTGTTTTATCTAATTCATTCAGTTCTTTTAATAACGCTTCTGCTATTGGAGAATCCATTAATAAGTTTTCTTCACTAAATGGCCACTGCCATTTACCTTGAGCATCGTACGGTAAAAGCTTAATTGATTCTAATCTGCTCTTCTGCTCAAACATCTCATTCGTAAATCCATCAGAGCCATTCGAAAAGCTTTTCGCCTCTTCCATTTTTGTACGTAAATCTTGTCTTTCTTCCCTTAAATCTTGAA
>Ga0334898_1000563_pt1 | contig 56657 bp, 64 predicted proteins | sample GraSluR3_MG_10_FD_207228 | JGI IMG/M metagenome (GOLD analysis project Ga0334898, IMG submission 207228) | Sludge microbial communities from methane-producing bioreactor in Wageningen University, Netherlands - Granular Sludge_3_08-R3 | ecosystem: Engineered > Bioreactor > Anaerobic >... | reverse complement strand
TTGGAGCGGATGATGGGAATCGAACCCACGTGGTCAGCTTGGAAGGCTGAAGTTCTACCATTAAACTACATCCGCATTACAAATTACGTTATTAATTATACTGATATTTTCTTCATTTGTCAATGATGAACCACCGTAAATAATAATTCTATTAATAAAATATCAATATTGGTATATATTAATATTTATGATAAAATTATAAAGGTGATAATTATGGCCAAATTACTTATTTGTGATTTTGATAATACATTATTTAATTTTGATGATTATGAAAATAATATTAAAAAAATAAATGAATTTGTTAATCAAGGAAATATTTTTATAATTGCGACAGGGCGTCATATTAATAAACTATTAATGGATATAAATGATTATAATATTAAATATAGTTATTTAATATGTAATGATGGCGGAATAATATTTGATCAAAATTTAAAAATTATTTACCGTAAAGATATACCACCTAATATAACTAAAAAAATTATAAAAATGTACAAAAAAGATTTATGTATAACAGACTGGTATATCGATGCAGGAACCTTTATAACTAAAAAAACAAAATACCTAGCAAATGGAATAATAGGGAAAATAACCGATCAAGAACAAGCCTTAGATTTGCTCACAAAAATAACTAATAAATTTAATAATGTACACGGTTATGTTAGCCAAAGATGGATTAATATTACTCAAAAATCAGTTACTAAATTAAAAGCAATTGAAATTATAAATGAACAATTAAAAATAAAAAAAGAAAAAATATACACAATTGGGGATAATGTTAATGATATATCAATGTCAATTTACAATAGTTATTGTATGATTAATAGCATTCCTGAATTAAAAAAAATATGCTTAGGTGAATATGAAACAGTAGCCCAATTAATAGATGATATTACTAATAACAATAAATAAAATAATAATTACATTAAAAAACTTGCTTTTTAGTCGGCAAGTTTATTTATATTTTGGAGCGAACGATGAGTGTATCTACAACTCAAATAGTGAATTGATAAGTATCAATTTCTATATTCATTTTATCAGATTAAGAAAAGAATGAAAAATTTTAACTCATCATTCCTTAAGTATTTTGAAATAATTTAGATTAATTTAACAGTTGCTATTCTAAGGGTTTTAACTAATCTTTCTTGTAAAGGCTTTCTTACAATTGTTTCTTCTAAACTTAAAATACTACTCTTATATCTAGTATAAGCTTTATTATAATCTCCGTTTCCTATTGCTTTAACACAATAATCCACTATATTATCATAAACTCATCCATAAATTAGCCTCCTAAAAACTTTATTTTTAGTGCAAATTTCTGTATTAAAAAATGTAACATAACTTTTTATAATTGTCAATTTAATTAATTCACCATCTACCTCTATTTATGATTAATTTGTGATAATGTCTTAAGTATTAACTTTGGAAAATGTCTCAAAATAATATATAATATGTCACCGAGGTGATGTATATGGGAAAGGTAGAATTAAGAATGAATGAATTAGAAAAATATAACGTTATTAAAGAACTCGTAGATCATAATGGTAATAAAAATCGTGCAGCAATTAAATTAAATATATCTAGAAGACAAATTGATCGTCTTATCATTAAATATAAGGAGAATAATAAATCTGCTTTTATACATGTTAATCGATCAAAAAAACCTGCTAATAAGATAGATAAATTAATCTCCGAAGATATTATATTACTTTATACTAGTAAATATCAAGACTTTAACTTCAATCACTTTAAAGATTATCTTGAAGAAGAAGAGAATATTATTGTTTCTTATACTTGTATTTACAACACTTTAACTAAAGAAGGCATTATATCTCCTAAAGCTAGAAAGAAAACTAAAAAAGAAGCTAAGAAAAAACAACTAATTGAAGAAAAAAAACTTAATAATAAAAATGATTTAGAAATTGAAATAATAATTAATCACGAAATCGCTTTAGAAGACTCTCATCCTAGAAAAGAAAAACCAAAAAACTTTGGTGAAGTTATAAAAATTAAAGAAGAAAAAAAAATATTCCACCAATGACTCATCCTTGGAAAGTAGAATGTTTTAAAAACCAATTAAAAAAAGCACGTACAACTCATGTATATGCTTAAGCGGGTTTTTATGCCGAGAAAACTTTTTATAATATTAATTTTATTTGTCACCTTTTGGGAGTTTAATTATTGATTTTTCCTTTTTGAAAAATCAATAATTGAAACGACTATTAAAAATACAAATAAAATTAAATCTTTTAATGGTTGCAAAAAATTATAATCTGTTTAAAATAAGTTGCCTGGGTTCATTGTAAACATTTAATTTGTGTTGAGCTCTCGTGCAAACTACATAATATAAATTTCCTTCTTCTTCTGTAAATGGTTTATCTGGATTATTATAAACTATTACTCCATCAAATTCTAATCCTTTTGAAAGATAAGATGGAATTATTATTTTGGAATCTATAATTTTACTGTCAGAACTAGCAATTAATTGAATGTCCATTTTACTATTTTTAAAGTGTAAATACAATTTTTTTGCCTGCTCAACATCTCTAGTTATTATAGCTATTTTTCCCATTCCTAATTTATCCATATTAATAATATCTTCTTTTAATACTCTTAATATTTCCGAATCTGGGACATCTTTAATATCTACTGGAATGTTATTATTATGTCTAACAGAACAAACATTATTTATTCCCAGAATTGTATTAGTATAATCTATTATTTCTTCACTTGAACGATATGTCTTTGTCAATTCAATATACTTCGCTTTTCCATCATATATATCTTTTAAATCTGCTAAACTATTATATCTTTGATATGGATTTATTCCCTGATTAATATCACCTAAAATCGTAAAGGCGGCATTTTTAAATATTCTTTTTATCAAACTTAATTGGAAAGGTGTATAATCTTGAACTTCATCTATTACAATTTGTTTTATGTAGTTATAATTTGGATATCCATTAATAGAAAAATAAATATATAATAAACCAGTTATATCTTCATAATTTATTTTATCTTTTTTAAAATTATCGGTTTTTTCTATATTATAAGCTGTTAAAAATAGTTGATATGATTTTATACAATCAAAATTAATATTAGAACTTTCAAGTAGTGTTTTCTTGATGGAATTAAAATATTTTTTTCTTGGTAATCCTAACGTATGGCATACTGAATTTATCATATGCTCAAATCTTTCCTTTAAAGGAAATTTACTAAATTTTTCATATATGCTTTTTAATTCTTCAGCAGTAATTTTTACATCATTATGGGATATTCCTTTGATAAAAACTATTGATTTTTTGTATTCTTCTACAAACTCGACTATATCATTTTGATATTGATTTGACATTTTATATCTTATTACATTATCTGAAGTAGCTAATGCGTTACCGTATACTCTTTCTAAAAATTCACTATAGTTTTCAATTTTTTTATAAGGTTTTAAAAATGCTAAAGAAAATTCGCTAAAGGTTGAATTTAACACATTTTCTTCACCAAGATCTGGCATGACTTCAGAAATATAATCAGAAAAAATATCATTAGGTGAAAAAATCAAAATATTATTACAAGATAAATTTAAATCTCTGTATAATAAATAAGCATTTCTATGAAGAGCTACTGATGTTTTTCCGCTACCGGCTACGCCATGAACTATTAAATTTTTATCTTTCTCATTTCTAATAATCTCATTTTGCTCTCTTTGAATAGTACTAACAATATTTTTCATTTTATCGGTAGTAGCTGAAGCTAATATTTCTTGTAAATATTCATCATCTATATTTATATCACTATCAAAGCATCTTACTATTTCACCATCAATGATCTTAAATTGCATTTTTTCTATAATTGTTCCTGAAATCTCACCAGCCGGAGCTTCAAACTTTGCATCACCAATTTCATAATTATAAAACATACTTGAGATTGGAGCTCTCCAATCAAATACATAAAAATTTAAATTTTCAGATATAGTAGTTATTCCGATATATATTTGATACTCATCATTAAAATCTTTACCATTAAATACTATTTTTGCAAAATATGGAGAAGAGGTGGCTTTCTCATATTTATATATTGAATCTATACTTTTATTTGTTATGTCCACGCTGTGGTCGACTTCTAATAAAGCTATTCCTCGTTCTTCATCGGTATAATCTGATAAATTATCCCACATAAATTTTTTCAATTCATTTATATCTTGTTTATTTCTACCGACTTGATCTTTAGCTTTTATTATTAATTTATTTAAAATATCTTTAACTACTTCTAAGTAGTTTTTTTCGTTTTGCAATTTGTTTTCATCTATTGCCATTATATCCCCCTCAATCTATTAAGTATATTTTATAAAAAATTCCATTTATTAATTTCCAATAATAAATTTCTAATTTTTTTTCTATAAATTTTTTCTTCTTTGTTCATTATATAAAAATGACAATATCCATTAATTAAACACCATTTCAATTTTTCTTTATCAAAACTGCCAATTGAATTGTAACCTTTTAAAAAATATTTTATATCACTAATATTGTCCATAAAACGTTGGGTAGATCTTAAAATACATGCCCACGCAATATCTTGTTCTTTAAATCCTTTACCACTATACTCCCAATCTAGTACTCCGCTAATATTTTCATTTTCCCACAAAATGTTACCATAATGAAAATCACCATGAATAAACGTATTATAATTGATTTCGGGTTTATTTTCAATCAAATAATCAATGTATTTAGAAATTGTTGCATCGAACTTTTTATACTTTTCTTTACTTGGATAATTATTTATAGAGCGTTGTTTAGCTTCTAAAAATAATTTGCCAGGAATGTTGTGGATTGTCGCTAATTCTTTTCCATATTTAACTAAATAATTATTTTTTAATTCTTGATCATTGATTTCTAAAAATATATCAGATAATCTACTGCCATTTATCTTTTCTAAAACAATATATTTTTTATCTTCAATATTACCATCTTCAATAACTTTTGGAATCTTTTTATAATAATTATTATCTATTAATATTTTTAAATGATTTACTTCAGTTTCAAATGATGCTCTGGTGCTTCTTTCTATTTTAATAAAAGCATTAATTATAGAGGTGTTATTAATTTCACACTCACATTCTATAACATCATTTCCGCAGTGCGGAAAACTTATTTGTTTTATCAATTTAATTTTTTTGAAATTAATATCTTTTGGATCAATATTTAATTCACGCCATTTTTCATATATCTTCATTTAGAGCCTCCGGTTTCTTTCAAAAATCATATTTTTTGAAAAAATAGCTGCTGTAGCATTATCTTTTCCACCTACTATTTTATCATAATATTCAGACAAATCTAAATCAATATTTGTCGAATTAAATTTCATTGCTTGATCTACTATAATTTCTGACAATTGAATATCATTTTCGAAATTATCTACCAGGCTCTTTAATTGATTATCTGGCAAGCAATCAGAAATTCCATCGGTAACTAGGATAGTACTATCATATTCAGAATTATATAAAACAATATTCTCTATTTTTAGTAACTTTTTGAGGCCACCTAACCGCGAATTTATTAAGTGATTCCTTCTATGGAATCTTATATCATCCTTATCGATAATTTGGCCTTTTAAATATAAATCAAAGCTAGATGAATGATCGATGCTTATTTGTTCAAAATAAGTACCTTTATGAACATATATTCTTGAATCACCAATATTAACAAATAATGTATTTTTTTCACAAACTATTGCTAACGCTAAAGTTGTTCCACCTTCACCACAAATTTTTCTTACTAATAAATCTATTTCATGTAATTTTATTCCCAACTCAGCAAGTATTTTAGACTCATTATGATATAAGATAAGGGTAGCCTTTCAAACCATTTTATCATTTCAAATAAAGTCAAATTACTTGCTTTACCGCCTAATAATAATCCACCCATCCCATCAGCTACTGCCAAAAGTCTAAAATTAGGATTATTAATATGTTCCAGTAAGAGTACTGAATCTTCCTGTTTTGTTCTTTCATTCCCAATGTCTGAACAAGCATTCATATTTTTTAATAAATATTTAACTCTTTTTAAAATATGTTGCTGGTTATGAATAATATCATTTTTAGAGGATAAAGAAAAATCATTCATATGCAGCCTCCTTTTTAATAAAGAGATGGTAAAGACATCATGTCAAAGCTTCTACATGATTTGCCATCAGAATTTTTACATTTATATAATGGGCAGCCTCCTAAACAGTCAGGTAACATTTTACATTTAACACATTCTTCGTCCTGAAAGGCGCTCATACAGCTTTTATACCACCCAATAACATTTTCCGGGATTAATTCTATTAAACCATCATCGTTTATCTTACCGATTTTGGCTTTTTCAAAGCCAATGTCATTAATACACTTCCAAACAGATAAATCCGGCATTAAATGAAACATCTTTCGATCCCCACAAGATTCACAAGTTTGATATTGATATTGTTCTTTCAAAATTGGGAAGCCCAGTTCGGTTCCTAAATCATAATATTTTTTAAGTGAAAATAAATTATTTTTATTTTTTTCATTATAGGCATGAGTATTATATATTGCTCTAATTAATAAATAAGTTTTATTCCTGTTCTTTAAATCAATACAATTTAATGTTTCTCTTACTTTTTCAATTGATGTATTGTTTAAATTTATTCTTAATACAAATTTAAATTCATCACCATAATCTGCTCCTGCATGGACAACGTTCTTTATTTTGTCCATTAAAACATCAAATGAAGGGTTTCCATTTTTATATATACGCATCTTATCATGATTTTCTTTATCTGAATCTATTGTTATTTGTAGGGTATAAAGATTATGACTTTTTAATTTTTCAAAAATTTCTTTTGTTAGTAAAGAACCATTTGTAGTAACAATAATAAAATACTCATATTTTTTCATCTCGGCATCTTTTTTTACCCAGTCTAAAAATTCAAGACATTCTTTTATATAAATAAGAGGTTCTCCACCAAAGAGGCTGATCTGAACCCGATTATGTAAAAAAAAGTTTTTTTCAGCATATTTTTTTAATACTTCAAAATATTTTTTTATATTTTCTTTTCCGCAAGAAAAATCTTTTTCGCAACAATATGGACACTTAAAATTGCATGACAATGTAGGAACTAAAATAATATTTAGAAAATCTGTTTCAAAAAATTTTTGTTCATATATATATTTCAGTTCAGTTAGCTCATCTCTATTATCATCTATAACAAAACCGTTTTCAATTAGCATTTTTTGTTCAGAATCAGTTAGTTTGTAAAACGCTTCTATATCTTTAAACATATTTACATCTGAACCTTTTTCCAATATAAAACTTGCTTTTGAAAAAGAATTATAAATTAAAATATTTTCATTGAAATCTTTAATAATATTATAATTACTTATTTTCAAATATATTTACCGCCTTTCTTAAATAAAAAAGTGATTTTAATTCACTTTTTATATTTGCAATCCATTTAAAAACAATTACTGTTACCTGTGCATGTACAAGCATCATTTAAATTGCAAACTGGATATTCTTTTTCGCCCATTGAATTCAATATCCCTGTGTATGCGTTTTTTTTAGCAGAATTAAGTCTCATGATTTTCATTGAAACACCCCCCCTTTTTTTTACTGCTTATTCTAACAGTAAATAGGGGTTTTGTCAATCTCTATTTAACCGTTCGATTATGCTTGTTATTTTTGCTTTTCCATAAAAAATAATCCGATTTTATCTAGATTATTCGCTAATTAAGTTATATTATCAAGTAATTTCTGGTTTTCTTCCCTACAACAATTCTCAATTTGTGCTTTGATGTTTTCCGGAAAGTATATCATTTTTTTATTTAATTTCATCTGATCTTCCTTCTTTTCTGGGCATTATAAAACCGCATTCTTTAACAAATACGGTTTCCGCTTAACATCCAGACTTCTTCAATTCGGATGGAATGTTCGTGGAGCAAGTGACGGGAATCGAACCCGTATCTCAACCTTGGCAAGGTTGCATAATAACCATTATACTACACCTGCATCTGTACACTTATATTATATCATTGTTTCAAAAAAAATTCACTATAAAATTTTTACTTATATTTATATTAACAAAAGCCATGAAATTTTGCTCATGACTTATATATTAAATTTTTGGAGGGGCTAGTCGGATTTGAACCAACGCTCAGGGAGTTGCAGTCCCTTGCCTTACCACTTGGCTATAGCCCCACTAAAAAATTATATGCAATTAATTAGATAAATTGCATACATGTATTATACAATATTATAAATAATTAGTCAATAATACTAATCCCTATTAATTTTATTTAAAATATCACTTTTACGATCTAATAACGGTGATAAAGAACCATGTTTATTTAATGTATTAATTATTTCCGCTGTAAAATAAGAACAATCCACTTCTACAAACCATTCTTTTTGTTTAACATGTTCAGGAATATATGATAAATTAGTCGTATAAAACTTATTTATTTTACCCTTCTTATAAACAGCTTCAAAGTCTTTTACACCGTTAGTAAAAAAAGTAAAAGTAGAAAATATATAAATACTACGTGCTTTTCTGTTATTTAATTCATTCACAACATCTAAAATAGAACCACCAGATGCAACCATATCATCTACAACAATTATATCTTTATTAATCATATCTGGTCCAATATATTCATGGGCAACAACTGGATTCTTACCATCTACAATCTTGGATAAATTTCTTCGTTTATAAAACATACCAGCATCACAATTAAGCATATCGGCATAATAACGTGCTCGGTCCATTGCACCTGTATCAGGACTAATAATTAATAAATTATCGTAATCAACTTTTTCATTTTCGATAAACTTATCAAGAATTATATGCGTAGGATAAAAATTTTCAAATGATAAACAAGGAATCGCATTTTGTACATTCGGATCATGAGCGTCAAAAGTAATAATAGTTTTAACCCCTAAACGTTCTAGTTCTTGTAATGCAATTGCACAATCTAATGATTCTCTTCCTTTTCTTTTATGTTGTCTAGAAGCATATAATAGTGGCATAACAACAGTTATTTTAGAGGCATTACCACCAATTGCTGATATTACTCTTTTAATATCTTGAAAATGTTCATCAGGTCCCATATGATTAGAATAATCAAACATTTTATAACTACAACTATGATTAGCAATATCTGATATTATATATACATCTTTTGCTCTAATTGTTTTTTTAATAACGATCTTTGCCTCACCATTATTAAAACGCACTTCATCTAAAGGAATAATATAATCAATATTATTCTTATTAATTCTTTGTAAATGTTGATTAATTTGTTTACCAAAATCATAACAATTATTTAAAACAATAATTCCCATTTGTTCTTTCATTAGTAACACCCCCAAATATAACTTTTTTAATTTCTTCCTTTATTATTTTTCCTTTGATTAAATATATCTTTTTTTCTTTGCTCAATTAAATTATTAATAATTGTTTCTCTTTCATTACTATCAACTTCATCTAAGTTATCTTCATATTTTTCAATAACCTCTTCTTTAATTTGATTTAATTTGTTATTACGATTTTCAATCTTTTCTTCCTTCATTTGATCTAATATTTCTTCTAATTCTTTAGCATCATCACTAATAAGTTTACGACGCTCTTTGACTTTTGATGTAATTTCAGTTTGAATATCTTTAATTGAACTATTAAGTAATTCATTTTTATCTAATTCTGGATTTAAAGTTACAGCTCTTTCAATTAATAACATTTTACCATAACTAACACCAACTTCATCAGCTTCTGCTTTTATCTCATCAGTAACACCATTAGATAAAACTTCAGCATAAACATTACGATTTTCAAGTCTTTTTCTTATTCTTTCGCTTATTTTATTTTCATATTCTAAACGTTTTTGTTTTTTTTCTAAACAAGAAGAAACAACAACTTGATTTTCATTACTAAATTCATCAATATAACCAATTTCTACTGCTTCATCTACAATAGAATCAACTGCTTCCTCAAGTTCCATATCTTCTAAATTCATATCACTTAATAATATATCCGCATCTTCATTAAGCGCTACTACTTCAACTACTTTATCATCTTCATTAACACCTAATTGTACACTTGGATTAATATCAATCATAATATAGTTTAAGTTATCTTTAAAAAAATAATTATATGCAAAGAAACCACCAACCCCAACAATAACAATAATAAGTAAACTAAGGCATAATTTTTTCATTGTTTTCTCCTTTTAAAATTAAAATTTTATTATTTTTTCCTGCATTTATCCTTATACATCATCTCCTATATTAATATTATAACATAAAAATAATTATTTTTTAAAATCTGTTTTATATAAAGCTATTATTTTTATAAAAAAATAGAATAAGTTTTTTCTTATTCTATTTCTATTACTTTTTTACTATTATCTTCTAGTTGTTTTTTAGGGAAAATTACTTTTAAAATACCATTTTCAAAATTTGCCTTAATTAATGATTCGTCGATATCGCCAACATAAAAACTACGCTTATATTCACCATAATAACGTTCACGACGGATATAATTTTTATTTTTCTCTTGTTCTGTTTCTTTTTTAGCAATTATATTTAGATATCCATTATTATAATCAACCAATAAATCCTCTTTATTAAAACCAGGAATATCCATTTCAACAACATAATTATCATCTTCTTCATATATATCCGAACGCATTATATCTCCTGATTTCATAATTGGCATATCAAATAAATCATCAAATATTTCCCTAAAAAAAGTGTTTTTTGGTATTAAATGCATTTTCATCCCTCCTATAAAATATTATATATATTTTTTAACCCTTGTCAATACCTTTTTAGCACTTTCTTAACAAGAATGCTAATTTATGTTTTGTTATTATAAATTAATATCATCTCCCTTTCGCCTTTGTTAATATCACTCTATTTTATTATTACCGTTTTATATATTATTATTATAATTTTTTTTATTAATTATATAACGATACATAACATTACCTTTAATAATGAAAAACCAGGTTTGCTGTTCTTTTCTTTTTTTATTTTGCCAACATAAAATTGGACCACCAGCTTCATCAATATAATCTAATAATTCAGAAAATGCCGAAACCTCTAATAAATCAAATTGTTCTGTTTTAATCATATTAAGAACATCAACAATACGCATTCCATAATTGCATTTAATTTTATTAATTTGTTCATAATATGAGTCTTGATTACTATTTTTAATTAATTTACGTATATAAATAAAAAGCAATACAACAATAATAATTAATAAAATGATATTAACAATGAAAAACCATGATGATTTATTTGTTACTATTTTATTAGATTTAACATTACCAGTTATATCATTATTATCCATTTTATTGATAAAGAAAGTTTTATTACCAAGGGGAATATTTAATTGACAATCATCATTAATTATAAAGTTTTCTTTATTAATACTTCCTTCAATTATAACTTCCATCTTTAAGTTAAGAAAAGGATTAATAGTAATACCAAACCTTGTCACAAAATCATCTATTAATTCATTATATTTATCTAAACTTAAATTATATTTCTCAATTATAGTAAATTTTGAATCATCAACCGTTATTAGAGTCTCTGGTTTTATTTCGTATTCTTTTTGCCAAACATTATATTTTTCTTCAGTTTGTTCATAATTAGTTATATCTAATTTTAAACTACCAATTAAACTAGCTGTAATATAATACCGATAAGTTAAATTGGTTGGTTGCAAGCCAGAAAAGGTATAAATAAATGTTAAATCTAAAAAATCAACCAAATCCATAATATATTGTTGATCCATTCCTAATATTTTTTCTTCAATGAAATTATTTTCTACTAAATGTACTTGATATTCAGCATCTTTAAAGACATTATATTCATATAAAATATTATTTGCTTCCGTATTAAAATAGCGAACAATGTTGACTATAATAATAAATATACTTATGATTGCTAAACTTAAAACAATAGGAATATATAATTTTTTTAAATTTAATTTAAATGATAAAAATAATTGTTTCATCTTATTCCATCCTTTTATTTATAGTTTGCTAATTTTTGCTATAATACTACGAAACCATACAGAAGGATATCCAATTTTAGGAATAATAAATATAACACGACCTAATAGTTGATTAGCAGTAACTGGTTTCTTATCTTTAGTCTTATTATTATCACCTTTCGTAACAAATAATTCTTTTTCATTTTTATAATCAATATCAACAACGCGATGAATAATAATATTATGATCACGCACAAACTTAATTATATGTCCTTCTTTTATATCATTTGCATTTGTCTTCTTTGTTATAACCACATCACCACGTTTTATCGCAGGAACCATACTATTACTTAAAATACTAGTTGGTGCAATTGGCCAGAAGCCGCTTAAAAACGTTATTAAGCCAAATATTAATAATAATTTTGGTAGCCAAATCATAGGATTAATTTTTTGTAATTCTCTTCTCTTTAATTTATTACTATTTATTAAATAATAAATTAACCACATACTAATTAATGGAATTAAGTAAGAAAAAATAATTGCTATTAAAAATGAATGTTCTGGTAAAATAGGTGCCCACCAATAAATTATATTAATTCCTAATTGATAAAAAATAACTGGTAAACATCCCCCTATAGTACAAATATAAGTCAAAAGTAAATGCTTATTTATTATTGGCAAAAGAATATTAAATATAAAATTAAATTCTAGAACTGATATATCTAAAAAAGATGAAAGTTTAATTTCAATAATACTATATAAAGGAATTATGATAATAAACCTTATAAAATTATTATAAAAGTTCTTTTGTTGCATAAAAATAGTTCTAATATATTCTTGCCCAATAATAACTATACCAATTGTCCAAAAATTAATAATAAATCCACTAATTGAGTTATCATAAGGATTATAACCAAAACCACTAATAATACCTAAACCAAAATATAAAAAATAGTAAATAAGAATGATAATAATAATCCATTCAATTATTACTTTTTTATATCGAAAATAAAAAATTGTATGGTAACCAATAAAAAAGTACCAAACAATACTAAATAATAACCAAAATAATGGGTTTATAACATGAAAATATACATCATTTAAATTCAATGCTCTTAATATTGGTTCACTAATCATAATTAAAATAATTGCAATAATAAAATAATATATCTTTTTTTTAGTTATCATTCTTTATACCCACCTTCTTACACCAATGGTAAAAGAATAATATTGAAATAAAAATTCTTTGCACAATCATTAACAGTATAGGTTATTTTCACCCTTGCATTAACTTCATCTTTAAGATTATTTAATCTAGTCATAAATTTAATGGTTACTCTTGTTTTTTTCGAAATACCAACATTTACAAATTCTAATATTGGTTCCACATTATATAAATTATTATTTTGACTGCTGTAAGTAACCATTGCTTCCCCATCAATCATAGAGTACAAGTGCTTATTATTTATCTCAAAATAAATTGAAGTTACAGTATTAGCAGGTGAATTTTTATGTAAACCTCGATATACAATAGTTAATTCATTTTCATTTAATGTTTCATTTTCAACTATAGTTCGTGGCGGAAGACCACCACCAATATATCGATTATTAACAGGATCAATTAGCGTGGGAATAACATTTAATTGATCACTACATATATATTGATTTGAGCTAGCTGTTCCCCATATATTTAAATTTTCAGAAAATAAAGCCACTCCCGTTCCTAAAATAACAATATAAATACCAATTATAAGGAAAATGAACGTACTTTTTTGGCGTTTTTTTCTTCGCATAAATATCTAACCATTAATAACCAGTTGAGGTATTTTGTTCATATTCTAATTCAACTGAAAAAACAATATCTTTATCACCAACAATAGATTCTGGATCCCAATAAACTTTAATTGAAAATGAATATTCTTCATTTGCATCTAACGGTGTGTCAACATTAACACCAATTAATTCAACAATGATATCTGGATCATCTACTCCATTTATATCAACTGTTTTTAAAACAGCTGGAATATTACCGATATTTTTAACAACTACATCAATTTGTGCACCAGCACCTGGATGGGATAAATCATCGACGGCTATTGTTAAAGTTTTTTTGTCTGCTGAAATGACAGCAGTTGGATTTGAACCTACTATATTAGTGGTTGTAGCGCTTAAAAATTGAATTTCAAAGTCACCAGTAGTACCAGCAGTACCACCAATAAATAAAACTTCATTAAAAATTGCATATGCCCCTACTAACAATAAAATCATAAATATTAAAATAGGAATAACATATTTATTTGTTTTTTTCATTTTTGATTCCCCTCTAATTAATTTTGTTTTTTATATTATTTATAAAAACACCTTATAAAATTATACTTATAAGGTGTAGCCAAAATTAATCATTATTAAAATCGGTTTCCCCATCTTTTGCTTTGTACATACGGAAACTTTCAATACATTTTTCACCATCAATTGTTTTTGTTTCTCCATCATTACTCGATGGATACATTTTAAAACTTTGAATAGTTTCATTTTCTTCATTTTTATTTTTACTATTGTTTGCCATTATCATTCACCACCTTTTTTTTCTTTTTTATTAGTATGGTTTTTTTTTGTTTTTTTAAACCAAAATTATTAACTTTATTTATTAATAATTTAATGTTATAATGATAATAGAAGTGATTTGATATGAAGGATAAGCAAAAAATAAATGATAATATAATTATTATGATAATTATTATTACGTATCTTATTATTAACAGTACTTTGGGAACTGCTAATTTTACTGTTTTACATAATAATATAGAATCAAATTTTTTTTGTTTCAAAAAAAGTAATTATATTATGTATAAAAGTCCACATATTATAAAAAAAGAAGATAGCAAAAAAGAGCCAAAGAAAAAACCAGAGTTAGAAAATAAAGAAAAAAAATCTAAAGTTGTAGAAGTAGGCATACCTAAAACCAAAAAGAAAGCTATCGCGCTTACTTTTGATGATGGTCCAAATAATAATTATACCCTCCAAATTTTGGATATTTTAAAGGAAAATGAAGTGACTGCTACTTTTTTTGTGCTAGGTAACAAAGTAAATAAATATGCTAATGTAATTAAACGTATACATATTGAAGGACATGAAATTGGGAACCATAGTTATAATCATCCTTCATTTCGGAAAATAAATAATAATAATATAAATAAACAAATTGAAATGACTAATACTAATATTTATAATATTATTGGTGAATCGCCTTCTTTAGTAAGACCACCCTATGGACAAATAACAAAAAAAATTGCATCTTCAATTACTTACCCTTTAATTCTTTGGTCAATTGATCCTAAAGACTGGAATTCAACACCAGTTTTAAAAATGCAAAATAATATTATTGACAATTTAAAGGATGGCCGAATTATTATTCTTCATGATTCTTATAAAAATACTGTTATCCTGGTTAAAAATATAATTCCACAAATTAAAGCTTTAGGATATGACATTGTAGCAGTTAGTGAATTATTTTCTAGAAATGATGTCAAACTAGAAACTGGCAATATATATAGAGAAATAAAAAAATAGTCCAATAGCAACTATTCTTTACTTAAATAATTTACGATAATAATCATGTTCTAAAATTAAACGCGTTATATAAAAACGATTATAAATAGTGCTATTTATCCGATTTATATAATCATTATCCACTTTTCCATTATTGCTAATAAAATTTTTTTGTCCCATATTATAACGACCTTTTTCTGTTATCCAACTACGATCTTGGAAAATAACAATTGATTCCGCATCCGAAAATAAATCACGACCCATTAATAATCTAGAATCATACTCTAAACCAAATAAATTTGCTAAAGTAGGCACAATATCAACATTACTGCCTATTTTTTTTATTTTTTGACCTTCAATTCCTTTATGCCAAATAATAAATGGCGAACGATCACGATCAAAGTGATCTTTACGATTTATATCAGATTTTTCATTTAAATTATCTTCTGTTAATCCATATGGCCAATGATCAGAACTAATAGCAATAACTGTGTCTTCAGCAATCCCTGCTTCTTCTAATGATAAAATTAATTTAGCAACTGCTTTATCTAATTCAACATGTTGCGATAAATAACATTTTACAGCATCTGAATAAGGCAAATCTTTAACATAAGACCAGTTTTTAATTGCCATTTGATTATAATGATTATAAAGCAAATGACCACTAATAGTGAAATAATAAGTTAAAAATGGCTGTTCTAAATTAATATAACTATCAACAGTTGCTTCAACCATTTCTAAATCACTTTGCGGCCATAATTTGCAATTAATATCTAACCCACGACCACAACCAAAATATTCATATCCAAAATTAGGATGCGATATATGACGACGATAATAAGTCGCTTGCCCATTATGATAAGCAGTTGCTTTATATCCATATTCTTTTAATAAAAGCGCTAAACTAAAAGGCATATAATTATCATGGGTATAATACATACTGATTTTACCATCACCACGTGGTAAAAGACCAGTTATTGTTGCAAATTCACCGTCAATAGTACTTAAATAAATAGGTGCATAATAATTAGTAAAATTATAACCTTCTTGTAAAATTTTATAAAGGGTTGGCGTAATATCTTTGTCAATTGCAATATGATCTAATGCTTCCGCTACAATCCATACTAAATTTTTACCTTTAAATAACCCTGTATATTCATTTTTATTAGTTGGAACTATACCACTAAAGTATTCATGCATTTGTTTAATAGTGGTATTATTTTCATTGTTAATCAATTCCGTCCAATTAATATCTAAAACATTATACGTTATATCTTCTACATCTTCTTCACTTGGTTTTCCATTTATTATTTTAATAAATGAATCATCACTATCAAAACCAAATAGTGTTCGTTTTAAATCTAAACGCATTGCTGTTATTACACCAAAGCGATTAATCATTAAACTAATAGAATTTACTTTATTATAAAGATTATAATCAGAATATATTCCTTCATTAGGCAAAAGTTTAATTACTGTAAAATGCCCAATTATCATAATGAATAATAACCATAACTTTGGTTTCCATAATGATCTACGAAAATCAAAAAGTTTGTTTTTAAAAATTATATATAATATTAAAGGTAATAATAATAATATGATAACAATAATATTACTAAATATTTTAGTTATTACAAATCCTAAAAACTCAATTACAGCATGTGCATTACTAGTTGCTGAAAAAGAAAAAAAAGAATCATATATTTTATAAAAAACAAATTGCCCAATAAAAATAATCGTAATAGTTGATAAAATAAAAGTAACTAAAAAACGATTAACTTTGCGATGAAAATTATTACTAATTAAATAAATAAAAATACTAAATGTAAAAGAAAAAATAAAAATATTAATTAATGAATAATTAAAAAAACTGACACCAACAAACAATTTAAATACTAGTTCTAAATAAAAAATAAAAATAAAAATTCCGCAAACTAATTTCATCTTTTTTTGCATCCAATCCACCTCTGGTCCGCTATTTATATTGTATCATACCATTATTTAAAATTCATTATTTTTTTTGATTTCAACTTCATTTAATAATTGTAATTTATTGATAATATCACTTAATAAGCGACGTTCAATTAATACTAAGTAAGTAATTTTTTCTTTATATTCTCGTTTAATAATATGACAATCTTTTAATAAATAATCAATTTCTTTTGTTAAATAATATGGAAAATTAAGCATAATTTTGTCATGCCAAACAACATTTTCTAATTTTGTTAATTTTAATGCTTCACTAACACTACGTGAATAAGCACGAATTAATCCCCCATATCCTAATTTTGTTCCCCCATAATAACGAACTACAATTGCAACTACATAATTTAAATTGTTTTTCGATAATACTTCTAATATTGGTTTTCCCGCTGTCCCTACTGGTTCATTCGCATCATGAAAACGTTCTATCTTATCAACAATATAAGCATAACAACAATGAGTTGCGTCCTTATATTGATATTTTATCGTATTAATATACGATAAAGCTTGCTCTTCATTATCTACTCTAAATAAGTATGTAATAAAAACTGATTTATTAATGATAATTTTATGATTAACATTTTCTTTAATTGTCTTCATAATATTCCTCTATTTCAACACATATATACTTATATTTTATCACAACTATATGGAAATGAATAAAAAAATAAAAACGAGTAAAAATAATAATGTACGCTAGTTATATTGAGGAGGAATGATATGAACAATAATAGAGGAGTCATGTCGGAAGGCTTAAAAGAAGTAATTGCCAAGGATTTAGGTGTTTATAATACTGTACAAACCCAAGGTTGGGGTGCAGTATCTTCACGAAATTGTGGTAACCTAGTAAAAATGGCAATCGAAAAAGCTAATCGCAATTTTCAATAATAAATAAGCGTACAATTAAACAGGGGAAATTACCCCTGTTTAATTTTTTTAAAAAAATATTTTTATAATTTAGGTAACTACTATAACCAATTTAGCATTTCTTTAATAAACTATGATATAACATATAAAGGAGTGGTTAATATGTATGGATATGGTAATAATTTTGCTTTTATTTTAGTTTTATATATTTTACTAGTAATTATTTCTTGTACATGCCAAACTAGAAGATATTGCTAATACACAAAATATAATAAACAACGAAAGGAGGTATATTTATGGGCGGTGCTTATGGATCAGGTTACAATTTTGCTTTTATCTTAGTTTTATTCATTCTTTTAGTAATAATTTCATGCGGTTGCGGTGTTTACTAACCCAGTATCTTCCTTCTCTATTATATTAACAAAAATATTCCCTTCTATTAGTAAATCCATCATAATTAGGTTTCTATTATAACCATAATAAATTATATTTAATAAATTATACTAAAGTTTATTTTTCAAAAGCGAAGGGAGGGGGATATTATGTGTGGTCAAAGATATTATCCTACACCAGCAATTATATTAGTGTTATTTATTTTATTAGTGATTATTGTATGTGGCTATTGTTATTAACAAAGTCCCAAAGACGATTAAATTTAATTAATCGTCTTTTTTATTTTGTTCGTATTATTTCAAAAATTTTTCAAATACTAAGTAAAGATAAAATTAAAGGAGGTGACAGATTGTCAGAATTAGGAATAACACCAAGAGAAAGTCTTGATTTACACGAAATTATTGTTTTTAAAACACTATGTGCTACAAAAGCAACAACGATGAATTTACTAGCAAAAGATAAAGAATTAAAAGAATTATTACAAGCAGATGCTAATGCAGCAAAAGAACATATTAAAGAATTAAGAGACCTCTTAAAAACTTCACCATTTTTAAAAGAAAATAATTAGAAAGGAATAAAAAAATGACTAATATAATTCAAAATATAGCAGGAATGAATAAAATGACTGACGAAATCATTGCTTATGATTCTTTAATAGGGACTAAAGCCGGCGTTAAAGCATATTCCCTTGCTTTAACAGAAGCTTATAGTCAAGAAGTTAGAGATACTTATTCCAGACATTTAGATGCGGCTATTAAAGCACACGAAAAAATTGTTAATTATATGGTGGAAAAAAATTATTATTTTCCTCGTGATCCCGAACAACAAATTAATTATGATTTAAAAGGTGTCGATACATTATTGGAAATGGAATAAATAAAAAAACCAGGTATAATTAATCTGGTTTTTATTTTATTCCATTAACTAAAGCTTGCTCAATGGCCTTTAATATAACTTTACTACTAGCAGTTGCTCCCGTAACAACATCTATTTCTAATGATTGTTCAGCAACAACCTTATCAATTAGTGTTTCAGCTGCTTTACCACGACCATGAATATGTTTGATTAAATTAATTTTAGTAATCACATGCTCTATAACTGTTACTTCGACTTTAACCGAAACAGGAAAAATATTATAACTACCACCATATGTTCCATTAGGTATTAATTCTAAATCAACATTATTTATTGTTAAATCACTAAGTTGTTGTTTATGTCTATTTTCTACAATTTTAAAAGTAATACAAAAGCCAATTATTATTAAAATAATCCCAATAAAAATACATTTTTTGTTCATTACTAACATCCTTCCCGATTAATAAAAACCTTGCCAAACTGTTCAACAAGATTAACGATCATTTGATCCCGCTTTTTTTATAATTCGATTAGTCGATGCATTTTTATAACCATATTCAGTAAATTCCTGTGAAGCTGCTTTTAATATTTGTTCTTGTTTTATTGCGGATAAACTAAAAAATTTTTTTACAATAGTTAACTTCCGCCTTCTAATTATATTCAATTACAGATTAATTATACTACTTTTGACCAACACGGTCAATATTTTTTATTAAAATAATTGATTAAGGCATTACCTAAATTAATGCAGCAAACTATTTCTAATTAAATTCCAAATGGAATTATTTTATGTTATAATATTATATTTAAAAGAGGTGTGTTATGAAAATCGGCAATATTTATAGGATTGATTGGCATTTATATGTTGTATTAGATTTTGATGATTTAGACGGAATATATAAAGTTCAATTTAAAAATTTAAATAATGGTGCTCTTAAAACTGAAATGTTTGAAGAAAATATGTTATTTAAATATAAACCTATGAACTTATTATTTAAAAAGGAAACAAAATACCATTATAAATTTGAAGAAAACGGGATTGAATATGAATTTTTAAAAGAAAATATTGAAGATATTATTGATAATCTAATAAATAATAACTGGCCTAACAAAAAATGTTTGCCTGTTCATATAAATGTATACGAAGATAATATCCAGCCCAATACTTATATTAAATTAATAAATAATGATAAAGGAAAAATATACTATTCAATAAATAACGGTAAATACATATTATATAAAAAAGAACTATTAATTAATAAAAATTGTGTCATAAAAGCCTATGCAACAAAAGAAGGTTATGATAATAGTGACATCATTAAATTCAATTTTAAATTAAAAAATCGAATAATTAAAATATATTTTAGTCCATCAAGACAAGTAAATAATAAAGGGATTGATCAATCTGTATATTCAAATGAAATGGAAATGATGAATTTACTTACTGATAAAATAATAAATAATTTAAAAAACAAAAATGTTATATGTTATAGAAATAATCCTGAATTACTTATAAAAGATTGGCAAAAGGAAGGCAAAGAAAAAAATATAGATTTCCATTTTGCACTTCATTCAAATGGATCATCTAAGCATAACAAAAAAGGAATGGAATGTTGGATTCATTTACCAATTTCAAAAACTTATTCTTTGGCTAATATTTTATATAATAACTTATATTCTATTTATTATGATAATAAAAATCAAATAACTAACAGAGGAGTTAAGTTTGCTAAAGGTAATTTAATGGAATGTAATGATAAATATTTTAAATTTGGAATTTTACTTGAAGTTGCATATCACGATAATTTAGATGATGCAAAATGGATTAGTGAAAATATTGATGAAATAGCTAAAAATATTACAAAAACGTTAATTGAATATTTTCAATTATAAATTAGATAATTATTAGATATTACTCATTATTTTTGATATATAATATAAAAAAATAAATAACAATGAAATATGTAATATGTTTTAAATAAAGAAACCGAAATTATAGAAATAAACAAAAAAATTTAACTAATACTGGTTAAATTTTTTATTTCTTAATTCAATTAAATGAACATTTTCCACTTTCGTTCCTCTTCTAATAATTGGTTAATATTTTTTCTAATTCCCTAGCTACTACAAGAACTGGATATGTACATTTTCGAGCATCCTGCATTTTTACTTCATCATTAATCAATTTCTTTAACATATTTATCGCATCTCGTGGTCTTTTCTCACTAGGATACTTTTTTTCGAATAATGGTATAAATCTTTTTACACAATCAATGGCCAATGTGCTAAAACCTTTTGATTAGTTTCATTTACTAATTCGACTAATCGTGGATCGTGTTTTATTCTTTTTGAATCCATTATCACACCTTCGTATAATATAGGTAGTGTAAAAAGTTTAAAAACTTCTTACACTATTTAATTTTAATCTTACTTTTTTTATTTATTACCGGCAAATTATATAAAAATTTTTTTAATATTTTCGTTTTATCTAGTTTTTCCCAATTTAAATATAGTTTTCCAAAATGACCATAACACGCTGTATCTTTATAAATTGGTTTATCTAACTCTAATGTTTTAATAATACCCCTAGGTGTTAAATCAAAAATAGTTTTAATAGCATTTATTAATTGCTCATCAGTAAAAGAAGAAGTATTAAAAGTATTAATGTATATTGATAATGGCTCACTCACACCAATAGCATAAGCAATTTCAATTTCACATTCCTTAGCTAAATTCGCTCCAACAATATTTTTAGCAATATATCGTGCCATATAAGCAGCACTACGGTCTACTTTAGTTGCATCCTTACCAGAAAAAGCACCACCGCCATGACGAGCATAACCCCCATAAGTATCAATAATTATTTTACGACCAGTTAACCCAGTATCCCCATGAGGTCCCCCAATTACAAAAGCACCTGTTGGGTTAATATAATATTTTGTTTCATCATCTAACAAATAATTAGGAATTATTGATTTTATAACATGATCTATAATATCCATTCTTAGTTTATTATTATTAACATTTGGGTTATGCTGATTAGATATTACTATCGCCCTAATTCTTTTTGGTTCCTCACCTTCATACTCAACTGTAACTTGGGTTTTACCATCAGGTCTTAAATAAGGAATTGTTTTTTCCTTGCGAACCTTAGTTAATTGATATGCTAATTTATGTGCTAATAAAATTGGTAATGGCATTAACTCATCTGATTCTGAACACGCATAACCAAACATTATTCCTTGATCACCAGCGCCTCCTTTATCAACTCCCATGGCAATATCAGGTGATTGCTGATGAACATAATTATTAATTTGACAAGTATGACCATTAAATCCATATTCATCCTGATTATAACCAATATCAATAATTATTTTACGGACTAATTCTTCAAGGTTAATATTTGCCGTAGTAGTAATTTCCCCCATGACGTTAACTAAATTAGTGGTAACAGTAACTTCACAAGCTACCTTTGCCTTAGAATCCTGTTCTAAAATAGCATCCAATATAGTATCAGCAATAATATCGCACATTTTATCAGGATGACCTTCTGTTACTGCTTCTGACGTAAAAACTTTTGTCATAAATCCTCCTTCTAACCTTATGAAAAAAAGACACTAGATAAAGTGTCTTCACATTAATAAAGATAGCCTTATCTTCGGTTTTAAAACCTCAGGATTTAGCACCTTGTTTTAAAAATAGGTTGCTGGGTTTCATTGGGCCTGTCCCTCCACCACTCTTCATAAGGTATTAAATTTTTACAATTTAATTGTTTCATTTTTTTGCATTTTTGTCAATCATTTTTATTAAAATAATCAATTAACGTATCAGCAATATTTTTCCCTATTGCTACCTTATTTTGTACAATCCATTTTGCACCATCAACATTATCGCGGTAAGCTATTTCTAATATAATTCCAAATGATAAACGCTTGCTATTTGCTACTTTTAAATATTTTACTGGTATTTTAATAATATCTAATTTGTTAATAATTTCTAAAGTAAATGACTCTGATTTATCACGACCATTATAAAGATCTTTATATAGAATCATATAAGATCTTTTTCTGATAAATATTCAATCTCTTTTATTAACATAAATTACCTAACAACTATAATAAAATATTAATTTTTTAGTTTACATTTCTTAATCTTAATATTTGTCATTCCTAAAATTTATTAGTATAATATAATTAGATAATATTACATGTTTTATTTCATTATATTATATGAAAGGAAATAGCAATGAAATATGTTGAAAATTTAAATAAAATAACGGATATTGATTTAAAAATAGCGGGTGGTAAAGGAACTAGTTTAGGGAAAATGATTCAAAACAATATTTTAGTCCCAGCTGGTTTTGTTATTCTCGCACCAACTTTTTCTTACTTTTTACAAAAAAACAATTTAAAAAATATAATAAACCAAATTATTACAAAAGTTAATTTAAAAGATATAAATACAATTGAAAAAGCCTCACAACAAATAAAAGAATTAATTATAAAGAAAGAACTACCAAATGAAGTTAAACAAGAAATATTTAAACAATTTAATAACATGGGAATGAATTTTGTTGCGGTTAGATCATCTGGCATATTAGAAGATTCGATAAAAACTAGTTGGGCTGGTGAATTAGATAGTTTTCTTAATATAAAAATTAATGATTTAGAAACTAAAATTAAACAATGCTGGGCATCATTATATAATACTCGCGCTATTTATTATGCTTTAACAAAACATATTAATATGGAAGAGAATACGATAGCAGTTGTTATCCAAAAAATGATTAACAGTGAAGTATCTGGAGTAGCATTTTCAATTAATCCTATGTCAAAAGAGCCAAATCAAAACTTTGTTGAAGCTGCTTTTGGTTTAGGAGAAATTGTTGTATCCGGTAAAATTATTCCAGATTGTTATATTGTCGATAAAAATTATCATTTAATTTTAAATAAAGAAATAAATACTCAAACAAAAATTTTAACACACTCAACTAAAAATAATAGTAACGAACAAATACTTTCCCCGGAACAAGGTAATAAGCAAAAATTACCTGATGTAGATATTATTAAATTGAGTAAATTAATCAATCAAATTGAGAAATATTTTGAAAGGCCAGTAGATATTGAATGGGCACAGGAAAAAAAGCAATTATATATTATTCAATGTCGTCCTATTACCACGATTACAACCAAAAATAAGAAGGATAGTTTATTAACCTATTTAAAAAATCAACAATGGTTTTTTGGACTAAGAACTGACCAAAGTTTATTATTATATTCAGCCAAACGAAAAACATATAAAGAATATATAAAAAATGAATATGGAATTGATTTTTCTGAATCGTTATTAGTACCCTTAGAAAAAAATTATCCCATCCGCGTATTTAATTTATGGCATATGAAAATATTTCATCACCTATCTAAAATAAAAATAAGTAAAGAAGCAAATCTTTTAAAAAACTACATTAAAGAAGATGAAAAAGTTTATACCCAAATTATTGAATATGGTCAAAAATTATTAACAAACAATACAAATAATAAAATTAAGTATTATAAAAAAATAATTAAACTATATGAAATAGCAAGCGCTCAATTTTTAATTATTTTTTCATTAGGATTGAAATTAACTGAAAATCAAGATAAAATTAACAATAGCAAGGAATTAATAAAAATGCATGATCATTGGCGTAATAGTGTCGCTTTTAAAGAAGAAATTATGATTAATAATTTATTATCTTTTTTTAAGTTTTTAATTAATGAGAAAAAACTTAAAATTAAACCTTTATCATTAATAAATTATTTAACGGCGAGCGAAGTAGAAAAATGGTTACAACAAAAATTAACGGATGAACAAATTATTGAAATAATAAAAAAAAGAAAAAGAAACGGTTACATTTATCTTAATTTAAGGAATCGAAAAGAAGAAATTATTGATGAATTAAAAGAAGTTAATAAACTACAACAATATTTTTTGAAATTAAATAGTAATGAGAAGAAGCAAAAAGCCTTAACAGGGCAAATAATACATAAAGGAAAAAACAAAATAAAAGGAGAAGTTATATTAATAAAAGATAAAAATGAATTAAAACTAAAAAGCAATTTAATAAAAAATAAAATATTAATTGCCATTCAAACATCACCACATTATATTCCTTATTTAAAACAAGCAAAAGCTATTATTACAGATGAAGGAGGCATAACATGCCATGCTGCTATTATTGCCCGTGAATTAAAAATCACTTGTATGATTGGTACTAAAATAGCAACTAAATCTTTTAAAGATGGTGATATAATAATTATAGATGCTGAAAACGGAATTGTTGAAAAGGAGGAAAAAAATGAATAATATAGAAAAAGATTTTATAACCAGACATTCAATAAAACCAAGTGCAAATGATCCTGAATCAACACTTTATCCTGGCATATCTAAAAACGGTGTTGAATTAGCGCAAAAAAGAGCAACTGATATTTTGAAAATATTAGAAGAAGCACCAGCAAATACAATTATGTTTATTGGGGGTTGTTCTGATATAAAACGCACTAAAACAACAGCAATGATTTATGGTGAGGAAATAAAAAAAATAATTACTACACAAAAAAAAGAAGATATTCTATTTTTTTTACTAAATGATATGCAAGGAAAAGGGTTTACGGCCAAAAAAGATTATTTAATTAAGCAAATAAATAATAATCCCAATAAAAAGATAATAATTACATTACCTTTAATGTTAAAAGAACTTTCTTTTATTGGTGATTTTACTGATATTAACCATCAATTTAATGAATATACACAAGCATTATTAAAACAAAGCAAAGGTAATGAAACCGAAGCTTTACGTTTATGGTTTGCTAACCAAGGGGAAATTCATAATATAAAAGGACCTAATCCTAAAATAATAGCAGAAAAACAATTAAATGGATTAAAAAGATTACGTACATTTATTAATACCAAAATAAATAATCGCCCAATAATAATTGCTGGTATCGGACATGCTTGGAGTTTAGATGCTTTAAAAGTATATTTAATTAATAATGGTCAAATTACTAAAAAAGATTTTAAAGAAACTTTAAATGAAAAAATGGTTAAAGAAACCGAAATTATAGAAATAAACAAAAAAAGTAACTAATGCTGGTTAAATTTTTTATTCCTTAATTCAATTAAATGATCAATTTGCCAATTTCGTTCATCTTCTAATAGTTGATTAACATTATCTTTATTTTGATTTAAATAATATAAGGCTGAAACTGTATACATAGCAGCTCCTTCAGCATGAATTGGTACATGACAGGTTGCTAATGTATGACTACAAGCTCTAGCAATTTGAGAAGACGCTTTATCTGTTTTTTCTAATTCCCTAGCCGCTACAAGAACTGGATATGTATATTTTCGAGCATCCCACATTTTTACTTCAACAGTAATCCATTTTTTTAACATATTTATCGCATCACGTGGTCTTTTCTCATTAGGATATTTTTTTTCAAATAAAGGCATAAATCTTTCTACACAATCAATGGCCCAACGCGCTAAAACCTTTTGATTAGTTTTATTTATTAATTCAACTAATCGTGGATCGTGTTTTATTTTTTTTAGATTCATTATCACACCTCCAGATAATATATTATAACAAAATACTTATAACGATAAAATAATTGTCAATAAATATAAATTATTGTATAATTAAAATGGATAATAAAATAAGAAAGGAGTTAAAATATGAATGAACTACTTTGGATAAGTATATTATTAATAAGTTTAGTTGGTATTATTGTTTTTTACAAAGTATTTGGGAAAATGGGATTATATACATGGGTTATTATGGCTTTAATTGTTGCTAATATTCAAGCAGTAAAAACTATTAGTTTGTTTGGTATGCAAACTAATTTAGGAATCATTCTTTATAGTACATCTTTTTTAATTATTAATATCATCAATGAAAAATATGGAAAAAAAACAGCTAAAAATATAGTATTACTAACTTTATGTATTCAAATTATGTTTATCTTATTAATGCAATTAGGAATATTATTTAAGCCTAGTGTTATTGATATGACAAATGAAAATTTAAAATTAATATTTAATTTTAATATTAGAATATTTATTGGTAGTACTATTGCTTACTTCATAAGCCAATTATGTAATATTAATTTATATCAATTATTAAAACTAAAATATAATAAATTATGGATTAGCAATGGCATTAGTGCCACTATTTCCCAATTGTTAGATACTTTTATCTTTATGTCAATAGCATTCCTAAATGTTTATTCATTTGACCTTTTCATAAAAATGTTTATAGCTAGAATCATACTTAAAATAATTGTAGTAATATTTAGTACTCCGGCTATATATATTGCGAATAAAATAGAAAATGAATAATAAAATTTAAACGACATTCTTCTCAAAAAAACAAAAAATAAATAATATTTTTTGTTTTTTAATATCAAATATATTAACCAAACATATTCTATACAAAAGGAGAAAACAATCAATGAATAATTTAAATTATTATAATAATATTCTTAAGAAATGAATAATTCCATCATCGCATATATAATTATTATTGCAAAATATTTTTAATTGTGTTAGATAACAAATCTCTGTTTTCTTTATAAATAAATGGAATTAACGCTGATACAACAGCCCCTTTATCTATTTTTTTTCTAGCATATAATCCATTGATTAAAAATCCCGTTATTCCTTGTGATTGTTTATTATTATTTTTTCCGGTAATAGTTTCAAAATTACCCAATCTTATTATAACAAAAAATTTGATCCGTTTATATTAATTATAGTTACGCTTAATGTATTAAAAAAAATAGTTTTTATGCTATTTCCTTATTCTGGAAATAATTTCGTTTGTTTCTTCAACTGTTTCTTTAAAAGCTATATCTTTATTAAATTCAAAACGATTAGCATTTTCTTCCCATTTTTCTTGATTTTCTAATATAAAAGTTTTAGTAAATAAATTCCCTTGCAAATTATATTCACATAAAAATTCATCATTTTTAATTTTCGCCATTAAAAAATCAGATAATTTATCTTCATCTATATTTCCTAATGTTAAAATATTATATATATCATAAAAATCTTTAAAACGCCTAAATTGCTTTCCTAATTTAATATTTAATTGTAAATTTAATATAGAAATATATATTTTATTAGCCAAATGTTCTTCAAGGGTTATAGACATAATAGGGAATTCAGTATCATTACTAAATAAAGTAGGAAGTGGTTTATTTATTATATTTAAATCTTTTTCTTTTCTTAAATCTACAGTAATTAAGTGTTGTATATTATCAAATTGGCATATTATACGATAATTTATAGTTGCATTTGTAGTTACAAAAGACTGTTTTATTATAAATTTCATTTTATGATCAGAATGAGCTAATTCAAGTATTAAATTGTTAGCTTTTTCTATATTATTGATTACCGTAATATCTATATCTGTTATTGGTCTAACTATTTTCTCTAAATTAGCAAACTGTGAAAAACCACCTTTTAAAACAAAACTTTCTGGTTTAGACGCATACAATCTTTCTAAAAAATTACGGCAAAAATAATATGTATATCCGTAATTAGAATGCATTTTATTCTTTTTTATTTCCCTTTGGATATATCCTTTTAATTGAGTTCCTTTGTTTATTTCCATTTTCCAATTCCTCGCTTTTTAAATTAGTCATATTATATCATGTATAATCTTTAACATAAAGTATTAACCAATAATTTACCATGGTATAAAATATACTATCCGCATCATAAATATATAAATGAAATGTGAATAATTAATTAATTTAACAAAATAATCCTTATTTTTCAATTCTTTTATTAATTATAAACGGATAATAAAGCATCACCATGATTGCAATAGTAAGGGGCATTAAGTTAAATAATACATGCCCAACAAATATTGACGCCACACCAATATAACCAAGTGTTAAAAGCATTAATATAACCTCAATATCAAAACTTTTTTTAATATTACTAATTACTTTTATAAATATATTAATAATAATTGCTCCAAAAAAGGTTACATATAATATAAGTCCATAAACTCCCCTTGAATACAAAAGATCAAATAAATCAAGTTCAACATATATAAAATCATATTTAGGGTAATATAAACCTAAACCAAAAACTTTAGTAAAAGTATCACTCTCTTCATAATAAGGCTTGATTATAGCAACATTATTATCACGATCACTAATAACAAAGTTAATAATATTAATTTGTCCTTGTTCATTGGTATTATGTTTAATACTTTTTTTTATATTTTCAGTCACATATAAATTGTTGCTAGTAAATATAATCGTACCTAAAACAATCACTAACGATAATAACTTAAAATAATGATATTGTTTGTTTATTAAAAAATCAATAGATAAATATAAAGTTGTTATAAACAATGTGCTTAGTAAACCATAATAACAAGCCTTAGTACCTATCATTAAATCCAAAATACTAATAACAATAATATAAAATAGGTATTTATGTTTTTTATCTTTCACATAAAATAAAATAATTAAAGGCAATAAAAAAACCAGCGCATGACCCAACCCATTAGTTGATCTAAACCAAGCAGTTAATCCTTGTTCAGCAGAAGCATAACTATATTGGCTAGTATTTGAAAGAATTGCTAAAACAAAAATAACGACAACATAAATAACAATTATTTTAGCACTAGTAATAATCTTCTTTCTAATATCTTCAATTCTTTTATCTTTTAAATAAATTAATAACGCTAGTGTATAGAAGATACCCATTAAATATGATGAAACAAATAATAATGAGGTAAGAAATTCACTAGTAGTAATTTCCGAAAATAATAAATTATCATACGCAAAAAAACAACCAATAACAGTAGCAAGCATAATTAATTTATGTTTTATATTACCATTAATTAAAATGTAAATCGCTAATATTAATGATATTACAATATAAATATATGAACCTTTCATATAAAGAGAATTAAAACTATCGATTATCATTGATATAAATCTAGAATTAGATTTTATAGCAAACATATAATGAACGTTTGTATATAACATGAACATCAAAGGTGGTATATAAAATAAAAATTTTTCAGTTATAATATTATACTTCTTTTTCATATTTTAATTATATCAAAATAACATAAATAAGCAAGTATATTTGTTATTTGGTAAAAGATAATAACAAGTAAATATTATATATTCTTAGTTATTAATAAGTACCTGAAAAATACCCTATAAACTAAACAAAAAAACTTAATATTTTAAATACCAAGTTTTAAGTAATAATTAAAAACTCAATTAATTATTATTTAATCTATCTCTTTCCTACTAGCACAACCAGATAAATAGTATTGTCCCCTTGACTTACCCCTCACTATATTTTTAGCGTCTAAATCATTAAAATGCCACCATTCGGATGCTAGAGGGGTCAAATCAGCACTGGTACAATAATTTTGTAATTTTACTGCACCTTCAGTAATCGTCGACGCAAGTGGTGCATTTTTCCATTTTGTTTTAGAATTTGATGGTATTCCATATGCAAATACTGCTGATTTAGCACTTAACTCATGCATATTAGTTGGCATATCATATTCTATATAATCAACTATTTCCATATATTTAAATTTTTCCATCGTTTTAATTTTATAACTATTAACTTTTACTAAACTAGTATCAATTGCCACTCCTAATTGATGATTTGATAAGCCAGTTGCAATAAACCAAGTCATACTCCAATTACCTGTATTAATTCCATTGTTTACATCATTATTACTAATAGCCAGTGTTCTTAAACCGTTTAATACTTTCGCTTGCACTTCATATGGTCGATAAGTTTCATATATCTTTAAACTATCACCATTTTTTAAAGCTGATTGTTGGGCTTTATGAATTTTTTTGGCCATACTGTATAATATCGGCATAACAAATTCATCTTTTTCTATGTTTACTAACACTGATTCCTTAGAAAAATCGCTTCCTAGTTCTATATAAACAATTGGTTTTAGCCATGTTATAGTTAATATACAATCTTGAGTTGTTTTGTTTCCATATCTATCTTCTACTGTTACTTTTACTACATAATTATTAAATTTAGTAGTATCTCCAATTTGAGTTGCAGTTACAGTCATTTCAGATAAATCTATTTTATCTACTATAAAATCATCCGCATTAATTTTGTATCCAATATATTTTGAAATGTTTTGAAATTTTACGACAGGGGCCTTAGTATCTATAATTAATAATTTTACTGTTTCTTCTCTTCCTTTATATGATAATTTTATATCAACTTCTGAAACTTTAGTAAAATCTATCTTCTTTAAATCAGTTAATATTCGGGCATGCTTTACATACCTGTTACTTACTAAAAAATTTTCTACTGAAATTTCATTGGTGCCTAATTCAATTATTGAGTTTCTAAATTTAGGTCGGTACTCCATATAAACAAAATAAATTATGGCAATCATTAAAATAGTAAACATAATAACAAAAATATTTTTTATTATTATCATTTTATTTTTTAAAGCCTTATTATTTGACCGCAAATTATTATGGTTATTAAAAACTTGTTTTGTTTTTTTATTACCCATTTATGCACCTTCAAACCCTATATATATTTGAATAATGTTATTAATTTTATTTACCAATTAATGTTTCGGATTGTAATAAAATTTATAACATATTACTATTTTATATTATATTTAATTATTATTATATAATACAGTACAATATAGATAACTGTCAATATAAACCGCTATTATAACTATCATATGCAAATAAAAAAACTTGATACTTTCTTACCAAGTTCAAATAATTTATATTTGGCAGGGGCAGAGGGAATCGAACCCCCAACCACGGTTTTGGAGACCGTCATTATACCATTTAACTATGCCCCTAATTCATAAACGTGTTTTTATAATATCATAATTAATAAGTTTTTTCAATAATTATTTTATGATAAAATCATATACTTAGATAGGTGATAATTATGACTGTCGTTGCTCATACAACTAAAGATATTGATTTATTAGCTAGACTTATGCGTGCTGAAGCAGTTGGTGAAGGTAATTTAGGAATGTTAATGGTTGGGAATGTTGGTATTAACCGTATTGTTGGAAATTGCTTAGATTTTATTAATATTCGTACAATTTCGGAAATGCTGTATCAAACACCTGGTGGTTTTACTGGGAAAGATAGCCCCCTTTTTTTTGGTTATTCTACTTCATTAGAAAAAAGATTAGCAGAAAGAGTAATTCGTGGGGAAACATTCCATCCTTCTACACATGCCTTATGGTTTTATGCTCCTGCTACCGGTGAACAGTGTCGTAGTTTTTGGTTTAATCAACGTAATTCTGGTCGCTATAAAAGTCATTGCTTTTATGTTCCAGCTCCTGGTGCCTGTCCCGAACTATATTAAAACAAGGTTACTAATAACCTTGTTTTATTATTTTTGATATATATATAATTTAGCTGGTCTAAAGCCACCTAATCGGTATTCATCAATTGGTTTAATACGATTCCCTATTTTTCTTTGAAAATTAGCTTTTGTAAACTTTTTATTTAATATCAATTCATATACTTGTTGTAATTCTGCTATAGTAAATTTATCTGGTAATAGACTAAAAGCAATATCACTGTACTCAATTTTATTCCTAATTCTTTCAATTCCACAGTATATTATTTTTAAATGATCAAAACCAATATTATCATTTTTTACAATCTTTACTTCTTTAGTAGTTATTTTGTTTACTGTATTAATAATCACTTGAATTATATTATCTAGAATTATTTCTTCATTACTTAAAATTATTTTATATTCTAATATTTGTTTTACGCCATTATCTATTTTTTCTTTTTTCATACTAATCGTATTAATTTTAAAATCAAACCATTTCGTTTCTTCATTAACAAAAGTTTCCTTAATTTGACTTTGATTTTTATCAATTAACCCTAAATAAGTAGTAGTAATAACACGTGTTCTTTTATCACGATTAACTTCACCATATGTATATAATTGTTCTAAATATATGTTTTTAAAATCAGTTTTTTCTTTTAAAGCTCTTAAGCTTGCTTCTTCTAATGATTCATCCATTTTAATAAATACTCCTGGTAAACACCATGTATTAATATAGGGATGATTAGTTCGTTTTAGTAATAATACCTGTAATTTCTTTCTATTTAACTTTCGAACATCATTGCTTTGTTTTTCTTCAATTGCAAAAAGTAAATCATCAACTGTATATGATGGATGTTCAAATTGACTAGGATCATATTTTTCTAAAAACTCTTTTTCTGTTAAACCTTCTATATTTAGCATTATATCATCCTTTCTATTTACTACTAATTTCTTTTTAAATTACTACTAAACAAGTACTGTCAGATAGTTTTTCTTTTTCGCCATCTTCATTATAAAAATTAATCTTAGAAAAAAATGTTCAGTATATCATTCTTGTAAAAAACACTTTACCTCAATTATGTTTGCATTGCTTAAATTATATTAATATATTTTTGAATAAAAATAATGTGTATCATTATAAATTTCTAGTAATTCAAGTCCTTTTTTAGTAATTTGTTAAATTATATTATATCAATAACATTATAACTTATATGAATAACTAAGTCTAATATTTTTCAATTTTGGATACACTACTTGATAATTGCTTTAAATAAATCCCCCCCCTTTAAATCCTTTTTTTCATATAACATTGCTTGTCCAAAACAAATTTTTACTTTTTCCAAAATAATTCTTCTTTTACTTATTGTCACTTTGGTATTAAGTGCAGTTAAAAAATATAGTTAATATATTATATGTGCTTAATAACAAAATAATATTAAGTCGCCGGCTATTTATCTATAATTTAAAAACAAGGACTCATTGTCCTTGTTTTTAGGTTAATGGTACTAATAGAATTTGACCTACTCTAATTAGATCCTCAGTTATTTCATTTAATTCCTTTAATCTTTCAACTGTTATTTGATGCTGCTGAGCAATTGAGTATAAGGTATCGCCTGTTTTTACAATATAAGTAGTAGTCCCTGAGGGAACTGTTAATGGCATCGTGATTGGTACCAAAAGTTCCTGGTTAACTCTAATCAAATTATTTTGCAAATTATTTAATTCTTTAACAACAGCGATAGTCGTACCAAATTGACGTGCAATACTCCATAAAGTATCACCGCGTTGTACTCGATAAATAGCAACAGTCGGTTTGGTTGGCATTTCACCAGTAATTGGCGATTGCGGCACTAACAATTCTTGACCAACACGTAACAAATCAGTTGTTAAATTATTAATATTCATTAATATATCTACTGCTGTACCATAATTATTAGCAATACTCGTTAAAGTATCGCCTCTTTTTACAGTATACCTGATAATTACCGGTATACCTTCGTTTTCTTGCCTATATAGCATTTTTAATGCTCCTCCTTCTATATTTAAATCCCTATTTTCATTTTCTTCTTCTAGTGGGATAAATAATATTTGGCCTATAGCAATAACATCCGTTTCCAAATCATTTAATGCTCTTAAAACAGAAACACTAGTTTGAAAACGTTTAGCAATGCTCCATAGGGTATCGCCTTTTTGCGCAACATATATTGTTGTTCCTGGAGGTGGCGTAATTGGCTGTGAAATTGGTATTAATAATTCTTGATTAACATTAATTAAATTAGACGTTAAATCATTTAATTCTTTTATTTCATTAACTGTTATCCCATATTTTCGAGCGATACTCCAAAGACTATCACCTTTTTTTACTTTATAGTTAATAATGTTTGGTTTAGAAGCTATTAATTCAGTAATAGGTTCAGTTGGTACTAATATTAATTGACCTACTCTTAAAATATCCGTTTCTAATTCATTTAATAATTGAATTGAATCAACAGTTGTTCCAAAGCGTTCAGCAATAGTCGCTAAAGAATCACCACGTTGAACCGTATAACGAACTATATTTGGTAATGGTACAATTGGACTTATTCCATCAGTTGGCAAAGGTTCCTCTTGTCTAACGTTACTAGAAATAGGCACTAATAATTGTTGACCAACATCTAATAAATCAGTTGTTAAACCATTTAAAGTCCTTAAAGTTTGAACACTTGTATTAAAGTTTTGGGCAATACTCCAAAGACTGTCACCACGTTGAACAGTATAAGTTATAGTTTCTGTATCAGTTGCTTGAATTGGAATTTGTAATTGTTGACCAATGCTTAAAGCATTTGATGTTAAATTATTTAGTGACATTATTTCACTAACAGTTGTTCCATAGTTTTGAGCAATTGCATATAAATTATCGCCAGCTTTAACCACATATGTAACAGTTGATGGGGGAACTGTTGGTTCTTCTGGAACAATTGGTGGGGCAGTTGGTTCTGGTAATTGTATTATTTGCCCTGGGGTAAGAAAATCAGAAGTTAAATTATTTATATCTCTTAATATTTGGACAGTAGTCCCAAATTGACGAGCAATTGCATATAAATTATCACCAACTCTAACCGTATAAATATTAGGTGGTGAGGGTTCAACTGGTGGGGTTACCGGTGATTCTGATGGAATTGTTAATATTTGACCTACACTTAAAGCACTTGATGTTAAATTATTTAATGACATTATTTCACTAACAGTAGTATTGTATCGTTGGGCGATTGAGTATAAATTATCACCTTTTTGAACTACATAAGTTACTTCCATAAATGGCGGTGATACTAAGCCGGGAATTGTTAATCGTTGACCTACACTTAAAGCATCATTAGTTAAATTATTAGCTGTTTTAAGCGCCTCAATCGAAACATTAAAACGTCTAGCTATCGAATATAATGTATCACCTTTTTGGACTACATATATTTCCTCGTCTCCTATTACATCATAAGGTAAATTTTTATATATACTAACTGCCCGTACTACCGCCTCTGCTAAATTGGTCCAATTATTACGAATTTGATTTTGTTCTGAAGTTGGACCATCAGCAAAGGCATACTCAACAATAACTGGTTCAGTAATACCAGTATTACGATGAATAAAATAATAATCTTTTGCTGTATCAGCTGGTAACCGTCTTTGATAAGCATCTCTTATTATTTGTCCTTCTTTAGCTATTTCATTTAAAATTAATGTTGCTAAACGGTCATTGTTTCTTAAGGCATATATTACTTCCGCTCCTTGTCCGCCAGTAGCATTAAGATGATTAGATATAACAACTACATCAGGGCGATCCCCAAAAGCATTTAAAACCCTTTGTACACGCTCATTTGGTGTTAAAGTTTCATCCGTATATCTAGTCATTACTACTGGTACTCCTAATTCTTTAAACCGATCATATTGATATTGCGATATTAATAACGTATAATCTTTTTCTACAATATCCCCTGATATTGCTCCGGGATCTGATCCACCATGGCCAGGATCTATTACTATCATAAGTATCCCTCCTCATACTATTTTATTCAACACCTAGATTTTTGACATAAAAAAAAGAAGATTACTCTTCTTCTAATTTATCTAATGTTACTTGAACGGTATTAATTTTTTTATCGCGGTAATATGTTACCTTAATTTTATCACCAACATCACAATTATATAATTGATATCTTAACTCGGCTTTATTATTTATCATTTTATCATCCATTTTAATAATAACATCACCTTTTTTTAGTTTAGCTTTATCAGCAGCTGAATCTTTTACTACATCTTGAATAACTGCCCCCACTTCAATATCATCATCTATATCAATGTTATTATAAAACAAAGCAAACGTTTCAGTTACATCTAATAATTGAACGCCTAAAAATGGTCGATTAATGGCTTCTCCTTTTTCTAAATGAGTTACATATTTCATTGCATCATCAATAGGGATGGCAAATCCTATTCCTTCAATTTTTTCATCAACTAGTTTTAATGAATTAACACCAATTACTTGACCAGCAATATTAACTAAAGGACCGCCACTATTACCTGGGTTAATTGCAGCATCAGTTTGAACAACACGCATTAACCAATCATTAGAAGATGAGCCACTAAGACTGGTTGCTACTAACCGCTCATTCCCAGATATAATCCCTCTAGTAACTGTTCCACCATATTCAGCACCTACTGGTGCACCAATCGCAAAAACAGTGCTACCTATTTTTAAATCTTTAGCTGTTCCAATTTCCGCAATTGTTGTTACATTATTTTTATCAATACCTAATACTGCTATATCAGCATAAACATCACTACCTAAAATAGTAGCTTCCGCCCTTTTCCCTCCGGAAAAAATTATTTCAACTGCATTACCACCACTAATAACATGATGATTAGTAATTATATACCCCTTTTTATTATCAACCTTATAAATAAAACCAGTTCCACTAGCAACAATCTTATTATTGCGAATAGTTTCAACTACTACAACACTATCATATATTTTATCAATTGCTTCCTCTATTAATGTTTCCTCTACTTTTATTTCATTAATAGTTTTGTTAATTGTTTCGGTAGTAGGTTTATAATAATATTCAAATAAAATAAAATTTGATGCAGCTCCCATAAAAAAGGTAACAATTATAAGTAAAAAATATATTAACTTTTTTTTCATAATTACTCCCTCCTACAAATTAATTATATCACACCAGTTAGTTGGAAATCCGATTCGATCTAAAATTTTACTAACTGGAATTGATTTTATTTTACCATCTAATACAGAAATTTCATAGTCAATTTCGTAAACAAATTGACGAAATTCTTCATCACGTAACATATATTTTAAAATAATAACAACAGCAAACAAATCATTTTTTCCATATATATATTCATCATTCATTAAAGGGATATTTAAACCTAAATGATATTTATTATCAATAATTGTTCTTTGGGTACGATGATCAAATAAAATATCTTCATGAGCACATAAATTACGATAATTAGCCAAAATATCTAAATAAATGCATAGATTTTCTACATCAAGATTATATAAATTAGCAATTTCTAATTGGTCCTCCGTTTTTAAAATAGAATATAAATCACTAACTATTCCAAACGATAATACTTTAACTAAAATCCAAAGAGGAATATAACCATAATTACTTAAATAATGCATCGTTGCACGATGTTGCTTACCGTTCGCACGAATTTGTCTTTTCATTTTATTGATAACATCATTAACTTGACGGCCCTTTTTAATATCAAGAGTAAAATTAGTCGGTTTTAAATAATCTCTTTCCTTTACCCCGTATTGTTTAGATAACTGATAACTAATAATTGATTTGAAGTTATTTTCGATAATTAAAACATTTTTAAAAATAATATTGCGAAGGACACGATCAAAAACAAAAAAACCATATAATTCATCAAAAGTAGTTCCTGGGATAAATACTTTTTCTTTTGCTGATCTCATAAAAATATGACGATAACCACTGATAAAGAAATAATTTTCTCGCAAGAGAATTTCTTTAGTTTTATCAATGTCAGTAACAGTTAATCCTTTTTCTTTTAAAATTGCTATTTGCTCTTCTAAGTTTTTAAATATTTTCCGTCGCATTTTACCACCTAATAAAAATTATAACATAAAATTAATTAACTTCAATTTTTTTTTATAAAAAGCTAATTTATAGGTCTTTTTAATTAGTTACAAATATCTATTATTCATAAGATAGGATAAAGGAGGATTTTTATCATGAATTTATATTACAATCCATTGCAATCGTCACTAACTAATATACCTATAAGCAATCAAAAACAAATGCCTATTGACAGCCAAACGGGATTTATTCGCGGGAATTTATTTGCCAATTTATATGAGCCATATCTCCGTAGCGAACCTTTTCCATTAAAACCTATTAATCAAAGAGAATCATTATTAAATAAAGTACGCGAGTATGACTTCGCATTAGTTGAACTTGATCTTTTTTTAGATAATCATCCCAATGATCAGGAAAAAATTCAATTATACAATCAATACTTAAAACAAAGCAAACAAGCAAGGCAAGAATATGAACAAAGATATGGACCTTTAAGTTTAAATAGCGATTGGTTAAATACTTATCCATGGGGATGGCTAACACCACCGTGGCCTTGGGAGGTGAGTTAAATGTGGAAATATGTAAAAATGCTGCAATATCCTGTTAATATTAAAAATAAAGATCTACAAATGGCAAAATATTTGGTCACCCAATATGGCGGCTCAAATGGTGAACTAGCAGCTGCCTTAAGATATTTAAATCAAAGATATACTATGCCTGATGAAAAAGGTAAAGCTCTTTTAACAGATATCGGTACCGAGGAATTAGCACATTTAGAAATTATTGCCGCTATGGTATATCAATTAATGAAAGATGCAACCCCACAAGAACTAAGAGCAGTTGGCTTAGGTGGACATTATGCTGAACATGCTAAAGCACTATATCCAACTGATGCGAATGGTTTCCCTTTTACAGTTACTTATTTTGCTACTACCGGCGACCCCTTAGCTGATTTACAAGAAGATATGGCAGCTGAACAAAAAGCCCGCGCTGTATATGAAAATTTAATTAATTTAACTAATGATCCCGATGTTATTGCACCCCTTTCATTTTTAAGGCAAAGAGAAATAATTCATTTCCAACGTTTTAAAGAACTATTTGAATATTATAAAGCCAAAGGATATAAATAAAAACCCCTTTAGAAAAAGAAACTAACTCTAGTTTCTTTTAAAATATTCAATTACTGCATCAGTAATAATACGTGCTATCTTTTTTTGATAATATGTTTGTCTTAAAATATAACGATCATTAGGATTGGAAATAAATCCTAATTCTAATAATACACCCGGACGAGTAACGCGTTTATACATATATAATTCTTCTATTGGTTTAATTTTTCGTTTAGAACCTAAATATTTTTTAAAATATTCCTGAATAACAGCCGCAGCAATTTTATTTTCTTCAATAACATCACTATAAAAAACCTGTGCCCCACGCCAGCTAGTAAATTGTGATGCATTAAGATGGATGGATAAATATAAATCACAATTTGATTTATTAATCATTAAAACACGTTGATAGAGATCACTTCGTTTACGTAAATAGGCATTAGGAACTGATAAATCATAATCATCATTTCTTGTTAAATATACAATTGCTCCTTTTTCAACTAAACTTTCAACTAATAATTTTGAAATTTCTAAATTAATCGTTTTTTCATAAATATCTTTATATTGTGCACCTGGATCAACACCACCATGACCAGGATCAATATAAATTAATTTATTAAATAATGGTGCTTCATTTATAAAACCATTTACATTTGCCATTAATAATAAAAACAAAATATATATAAATAATATTTTCCATTTGTATCTTCTCATAGCATCACCTGCTTAATTATATGAAATAAAAACAATTTTATGGCAAATGAAAAAAAACCCATTTGGGTTTTTAACGTTTTGAAAATTGTGGTGCTCGACGTGCTTTTTTTAAACCGTATTTTTTACGCTCTTTAATTCTGGCATCCCTAGTAATAAAGCCTTCTTGTTTTAATATTTTACGAAATGATTCATCATTACTAACTTTACCGTCTTCATCATATTGCAAAAGTGCTCTTGTAATCCCTAAACGGGCTGCACCAGTTTGACCTGAAAAGCCACCACCTTTAGCAGTTATTTCGATATCAAATTTATCTTTAGTTTTTGTAACTTCTAATGGTTGCATTAAATCCATAACTAAAGTTGGAAATGGTAAATACTCATTAATATCTTTTCCATTAATAGTAATTTTCCCACTACCAACAGTCATTCTTACTTGAGCAATTGAACGTTTACGACGTCCAGTTCCAATATATACTTTTTTATTAGCCATCATATCTCTCCTTAATCAATATTTAAAGTCTCCGGTTTTTGTGCCATATGTGGATGTTCTTCATTTGCATAAACAAATAATTTTTTATACATTTGACGTCCTAAACGTCCTTTTGGTAACATCCCTTTTATTGCTCTTTCAAGCATTTCAATCGGATACTTTTCACGCATTACTTTAGCACTTCTTTTTCTTAATCCACCTGGATAACCACTATGATTATAATACATCTTTTTTTCTAACTTATCACCAGTTAAATTTACTTTTGATGCATTAATAATAATCACATTGTCACCACCATCAATATGTGGTGTATATGTTACCTTATGTTTGCCCCGAAGAACAGTGGCAGCCTTAGAAGCTAAACGCCCTAAATTATTATCTTTGGCATCGATAATATACCACTTACGAGTTACTTCTTCTTTTTTTTGCATATATGTTGTCATAATTCATGCTCCCTTCTAATATATAAATAGATATTCCCAGTATCTATTTATGTGGGATGTAATAAAATGTACCAATTAAAATTTTACTAAAAATCCTGTTTATTGTCAATGAAAATAAGGTTTATTTAATAGAATACTGCAAATTTTAATCAATAATGATTAATTTATGATATAAATTAATAAATTATGTTAAAATAAAGATAGTAAGGAGTTATCAAATGGAAAATTTATCAAAAAAAATAACATTAAAAGATTTTATTAATTATTGTAAATATGAAAAAATCGATGTTAACAATTTATTAAATAAAATACAAATTGCTTCAACAGGCGAAAGCATATATTCAACTAAAGAAAAACCAATTTTAGCTACTACCTTCACATTTAGTTGTACTAACTTATTAATATATTGTGATCAATTTGCATATTTATATCACATAGACCCTGCTGTTACAACAGGAATAAAAAAAACATTACCTAATGAAATAACTGAATTTATCAACTATTTAAAAAATTATCCGCAAATATCGAATCTTAACATTTTAATTGTTTTAGGGATATCATCTGATAAAAAACAGAAACGGAAATTTCATAATTTAAGATATTTATATGAACAGTTAAAAATAATTAATAACTATGCAATTAAACAAAAAATTAAAATTCATATATTACCTACTCAAAAAAGTGAACATATAATATTTGATTATCTTAATCAACAAATTTGTCTTAATAATACTAATAATATATTTATACATATTAATAATTTAATTGATAATAATTCCTTACAAAAAAATATATAAATAAAAATCTTAATTTGTATAAAAGCAAATTAAGATTTTTTTACTATTTATTAGCTTTTATTATTAATGTTACTTTTTTAATTTTTGGTAGATAGGTAACTTTAAAATCACTGCGTTCAATTAAGACATCAACTTCATGTTCACCAACACCATAACCTTTCAAATCAACATAAGCACGAATATCGTTTGAATCAATTTCATCAATTACCGATTGTACCCCTTTTACAATTACTGTTACACGTTGATCATTTTCTGTTTTCGCATTAACGGTATAGTTATTACCTAAGTTTTGATATTCAATTCCAATATTTTCAAATTCTACTGCTACTTCATCAGATATTTGAACATTAATATTAATAATGCCGCCTTTCATATAACGAACACCAACTGGTTTTTCTAAAGAAACACTATACTTTTTATTTCCTTTAAGACCATCGACATCAATTTCTACAGGAATACTATTAATATTAGTTAATATACTTTCTTCACCATAAATAGTAACATCCTTAATATCTAGATCAATATTACTAATAGCTTTTCCAAAAGTAACATTACCAGTAGGAATAACCTGAATTGGTACGACCTTACTAGGTGACGCAATAGAAATAATAGCATTTACTTTAGAAGGGACAATTTCAACATCAACAATATTTCCTAATTCATCATATGCAACTAAAGGAATATCTTTAAAATCCAAATCACCTACTTCAGGATTAACAAAATTATCAACATCAATTAAAGCTTTAATTGTTGCCACTTTATCAAGGGTATCTTCAGCGCCTTTTACAATTACATCATCGCGTTCAATTTCAATATTATCAATAATTAATTTAGGATCTAAATTATCCATATTTAATACATCAATATTAATAGTTTTCACTTCCGATACTTTAGAATGAATCGTAACTGTTACCACTGACGGATCTAATTTATAATTAATTGATTCTAATACTCTTTTATATTTAAGATCAACCTTATGAGCGCCTGGTTTTAATCCAGATAAGTCTAATGTTATTTCATGATTAGGGATTTGACGTGCTAAATATAAATCAGATTTACGCCCAATTAAAGTAATATCAACCGTTTCTGGCACCCCTTCTAAAACATATGCCTCTTCATTATATTGAACAGTAACATTTTGATTATATAACACTTCTGCTGATGTTTCTAACATTACAATAGACTTAGTATCAATAATAAAAAACACTCCTAAAGCCATTATTAATGAAATAAAAAGCAAAGTGCTTTTTCTGCTAATCATACGTTCAAAATATTTATTATCGCTCATAAAATTTTTTCTTATACTAACAGCATAACGCGTTATCGAAATAATAATTTTTTTATCAATAAATTTTATAAAACGGGAAACTATGCTTTGAAAATCATTAACCTTCCTTTTCATTATTCATCCTCCTGCTCTATTTCATCGTCAGTAAGTATTTCTTTTTTTGGCTGTAATTCTTCTAAAATAATTTCTTTTACATCTTCTATAGTCAAATTATAACTTAATTCGCCACCAACAGCAATCGAAATACGACCTGTTTCTTCTGAAACAATTAAAGCAATACAGTCCGTTTCTTCACTTATGCCAATAGCAGCACGGTGTCTGGTTCCTAATCTTTTCACCATTTTCATATCAACACTTGTTGGAAAAACAGCACCAGCGCATGTAATTTTATCACCTTGAATAATAATCCCTCCATCATGAAGTGGATTATTTGGGAAGAAAATAGAAATTAATAACTCACTTGAAATATTTGCATATATTTTTTTTGCTCGTTCAATATAATCAAACAAACTAACATCACGCTCAATTACAATCAAAGCCCCAATACGTGCTTTTTTTAAATATTCAATCGCTTGGGCTATTTCATTAACTAAATGTTCACGTTCACTAACGGTTAATATTTTATGGCGTCCTAATAATTGTCCTTTCCCTATTTGCTCTAATACATTTCTAATTTCTGGTTGGAAAATTATTATCAATGCCAATGGTCCCCACATAATTACATATTCAAACAATAAACCAATAGTAACTAAATTTAACCAATCACTAATGATTTTTATTAAAATAATAAAAACCATTCCTTTAAATAATAAAGTCATTTTTACATTATTACGAATATTTTTTAAAATAAAATAAAAAACTAACCATACTAATGAAACATCAATAATTTTTCTGATTGTTGATATTACTAATTCAAAAGTCATAAATACCTCCTTGGATTATACTGTGTTATTTGCTTTATTCTTAATGATAATAAAAAATCCACCAATACCAATAATAAATAATAAAATAAATATTACCATTATCAACGAAAAATTACCATTATTATTAATTAAATTTTTTATACTAGTAATAATACTCTCTTTAATTGGTTGTTTAGTATCAAAAACAATATCTACATCTTTAGCAATTACATTAGCATTATATTCCCATACATAAGTATTGGTTTCTTTTTCATAATAATCAGCATTATTATTTAATACTTGAAAAGGAATCTTAATTTTTAACTGTGCCTCATCAAAAAATGCCGCATACAATCCATCATCAATAAATATTTCATATTTGCCAGTTAATGATTTAAATTTAACAGTTATAATATTATTATCCTTCGTTATATTCATACTCTCAAATATATTATCAATTAAAATATTATCTTCTATATATTCATTAAAACTATTATAATGAGCGGTACCAATTCCAGTTGTTTCATTAACACCAATATTTGTTTTAATATCCCGATTATCAACTAAACCACTTGTTTCTAAATCTTCAAGCATTATATCAATAAAAGCATTAACATTAGGAGCATAATTAATAATAGTATCATTTCGATCAACCATCGTAATTATTTCTTCAATATTAAGATTAGAATCAAAATTTAAATGATATTCAGCTCGACAACCAGTAATCAATATTACTAATAAACTAATAATAATTATTTTTATTTTTGCCATTAGTACACCAACCCATCCCTATATTAAATTATATCATAAAATTTATATTTATTGACATATAATTCGTTGTTAATCAATTTGTTCTGCTTTTAATTTACGGTTTTTTATTTCGTCCATTATCTGCAATGGATCATAACCATCAAAAAAGACTTTATACACACTTTCAGTAATTGGCATTTCAATATAGTTCCTTTTAGCATCATGATAAACTGCTTCGGTGGTTCTAATTCCTTCTACTACTGTTTTCATTTCTAATAATGCTTGTTTTGGCTCCATCCCTTGACCAACTTTATATCCAATTTGATAATTACGACTATGAAAACTGGTAGCTGTTACTATTAAATCACCAATTCCAGTTAAACCAAAAAAAGTATTAATATCCGCACCTTTACTAACACCATAACGAACCATTTCAGCTAATCCTCTTGTAATTAATGCTGCCTTTGTATTATCACCATAACCCATACCAGCAACAATTCCACTAGCAATTGCTAAAATATTTTTCACTGCTGCTCCTAATTGAACCCCAATTAAATCAGTACTAGTATATACACGTATATAATCATTACTAAATAATTGTTGTATCTCTTCACTTAATTTTAAATCTTTTGATACAGCAACAAAGGTAGTAAAAAATCGTTTAACTATTTCTTCTGCATGTGAAGGCCCTGATAAAATTACAATCCCTTTTCGATTACCGGCAATAATTTCTTCCTCTAAAATTTCAGAGACCATTTTATTAGTATGAGGTTCTAAACCTTTAGTAACACTAACAAATAATTTAGGTGTTATAGTTTCTTGATTTATTAATTTAGCAACTTCCCTAATTGCTTCACTTGGAACTGCAATAATAATTAAATCAGAAAACAATAAAGCTTCATTTAAAGAAACAGTAGCATGAACTCTATTCGTAAATACAAGATGTGAAAAATAATATTTATTAGTATGATTTTCATTTATTTCTAATTCTTGTTTTTGTTTAGTAGTATATATCATTACTTCCATATTTTTATCAGAAAAAACCTGCGCAATAGCGGAACCAAAACTACCTGCTCCTATAATAGTCACTTTATTATTCATTTTAGCCTCCATTATTATTAATAAGTAAATAGTATCATACTACCCTCATGTTGTCAAAATAAAAAGACATATATAATTGCTTTTAATGTTATACAATTAGCGCAAATATTAAAAGTAATTAAAACATATGTCTCCGTTATTACCTACCTTTATTATTATTTGTTTTATGCCAAATATATCATTGTATCCTTTAGAGGTCAATAAATTAACTATATTTTATTTTATTAATTTATACCAATATATATTATTAAAATAAAAAAACGCCCAGACGAGCGTTCATTTTTTTTACTTTGTGTTTGCTTCTTTACGTGATAAATTTAAACGGCCCTTTTTATCATAACCAAGTGCTTTTACAACAATATCATCACCTAATTTAACCACATCTTCTGTCTTTTTTACATGTTTATCTGATAAATGAGAAATATGGACTAATCCTTCGCATCCTGGCCATAATTCAACAAAACAACCAAAATCTTCTATTTTTACTACTTTTCCTGTATATATTTTCCCATCTTCTACTTCTCTTACAATATTTTCAATTATCGCTACTGCTTTATCAATCGTTTTATAATCAGAATGATATATAACAACACGTCCATCATCATCGATATCAATTTTTACATCATCACATTCTTCAATAATTTTGGTAATTGTTTCACCACCACGCCCAATTACATCTTTTATCTTAGATGGTTTAATCTTCAGTTGTTTTATTTTAGGCGCATATGGACTTAATTCTAAACGTGGTTCTTTAATTGCTGCTTCCATATTATCAAGAATTTGCATACGTCCAATATTAGCTTGCTCTAAAGCTTCAGTAATAATTTGTGAGGTAATACCTTTAATTTTTATATCCATTTGTAAAGCGCAAATACCTTTTCTAGTTCCCGCTACTTTAAAATCCATATCTCCTAAATGATCTTCCATCCCTTGAATATCAGTTAGAATGGTATAATTTTTTCCATCACTAATAAGGCCCATAGCAATACCAGCAATTGGTGCTTTAATAGGAACCCCTGCTGCCATTAATGACATACAACCAGCGCATATACTAGCTTGACTACTAGAACCATTGCTTTCTAATATTTCTGATACTACTCTAATTGTATAAGGGAATTCTTCTTCGGTAGGTAAAACTTGTAATAAAGCTTTTTCACCTAATGCACCATGACCGATTTCTCGACGATTTGGCGGACCATAACGACCTGTTTCGCCAACACTAAAGTGGGGGAAATTATAATGATGCATAAATCTTTTCCCTTCTTCTACCCCTAAGCCATCTAAAATTTGATGTTCACCTATAGCTCCTAAAGTAGTTACACTTAAAGCTTGTGTTTGACCGCGAGTAAATAAGGCCGAACCATGAGTACGAGCAAAGATATCCACTGCTGATGATAATGGTCTAATCTCATCAACTTTGCGTCCGTCAGGTCTAATTTTCTCTTCTGTAATTAATCTACGTACTTCTTTATATTCCATTTTATCTAAAATCATAGTTACTTGTTTTAATTCTTCATCAGTTGCATCAAAATTATTAACCTTTTCTTCATATTCACTAATTACTTCTTGCTTTAATTTTTCAATTGCCGTATAACGCTCTAATTTATCTTTTATTTGGATAGCTTTAATCATTTTTGATTGATATTTTTTTATTAACTCTTTTTCTAATTTAGGATCAATTGTAACAATGTCACATTCAACTTTTGATGCTCCGATTTCGGCAATAATTTCTTGTTGAAAACTTGTTAATTTTTTAATTGCTTCATGGCCAAAATTAATTGCTTCTAAAACATCTTGTTCAGATATTTCATTTCCTTCTCCTTCAACCATATTAACAGCATCCATCGTGCCAGCAATAATTAAATTAATATCACTTTGTTCACTTTGTTTAGCTGTTGGATTAATAATTAATTCCCCATTAACTTTACCAACTACTACTCCTCCCACTGGGCCAGCAAAAGGAATTTGACTAATTGACAAAGCTAAAGAAGAGCCTAATAAAGCCATTACTTCGGGAGCATTATCTTGGTCAACCGAAAACACTGTATTAATTACTTGAACTTCATTACGAAATCCATCTTCAAATAAAGGGCGAAGTGGTCGATCAATTAAACGAGCTGCTAATGTAGCGTTTTCTGTTGGGCGACCTTCTCTTTTAATAAAACCACCTGGAATTTTTCCAACTGCATATAGTTTTTCATTATAAACAACAGTCAAAGGAAAAAAATCAGTATCGGCTTTTTTCTTTGCCATTACTACAGTTGATAATACTGCAGTATCCCCATATCTAACTAAAACAGCACCATCTGTTTGTTTTGCTAATTCACCAATTTCTACTATTATTTTACGTCCATAAAAATTTAATTCGTATATTTTTTTTTGCATAACTACCTCTTTTCTAAAAAAAAGACACCAAAAATTAGTGCCTACTTTCTTAATTTTAATTTTTTAATTATTTCACGATATCTTTTAACATCAGTTTTTAATAAATAATTTAATAAATTACGACGTCTTCCAACTTTTATTAATAAACCTCTTTTCGAATGATAGTCGTGTATATGTTCTTTCAAATGTTCCGTTAAACGATTAATTTCTTCTGTTAAAATGGCAATTTGCACTTCCGGTGAACCCGTATCATTTTCTGACTGTGCATATTTTTCAATTAACTTCTTCTTTTCTTCATTTTTTAATGACATTATAATCCTCCTTTTATTATTCACCTCAACCCTAGTGAAAGTCGGATTAATCAATCACCAAGATTAGGTATGCAATATTACTATACATCATATTTTATGATAAATCAAGTATTATGCTTAGAAAAAATCATTTGATATGGTCTAACTTTATTACTATCTTTAGAATCAATTTGATATATAGCAAGTACATTATCATCTAAATCTAAAATAACTGCTTTTTCAGTTTCAAAAAAACGTTCAACAATTGCGCCATTCCTTATTTTATTACTTAGTTCAGCATTAATTTTTATTATTGGTAAATGTAAAAGTGCATCCTTAATGCTAATAATTTTAAAATTACTTTTTCTTAGATCATCTAACGTATAACAATCAGATAATTCATACTGCCCTTGTTTAGTTCTTATTAATGAAGTCATTGTAGCAACAGTACCTAAACAATAACCAATATCTCTAATTAAACTGCGAATATATGTTCCTTTAGAAACTTTACATTCAATCTTAAATTTAATTCCATCCTTTACTTTAACAGGGCCATCAATCAAATTCAATTCTTTAATCATTATTTTTTTCTTTGGTAATTTTACTTTTTCTTGCGCTCTTGCATATTGATATAATTTTTTCCCTTTTACCTTAACTGCACTATAAAGTGGAACCTCTTGTTCAATCTCCCCAACAAATGATAATAATACGGTTTTAATATCTTTTTCTGTTAATGATGGAATTTTGTCTTTCTTAATGATATTACCAGTTATATCAAGAGTATCTGTTTCCACGCCTAATAAAATTTCAGTTTGATAACATTTATCCAAAGCCGTAATAAATGAACTAATCTTAGTAGCTTTGCCCATACATAACACTAATACACCCGTAGCTATAGGATCTAACGTTCCAGTATGACCAATTTTTTTAATATTCAATATTTTACTTACTTCATTAACAACATCACGACTAGTATAACCTTTTGGTTTGTTAATTGGAATAATACCCTCCATATTATTATCACACCATCTCTTAAAATTATTTATTCATGCAATTTTTTTATAATTGTTTCGATTTTATGTCCATGTTCGATCGATTCATCATAAATAAATTTTAACTCAGGAATTTTACGAATCGCTAATTTTCTTTTACATAATTCTGATTTGATAAAATGTTCTGCCTTATTTAAGTCTTTAATAACTTCTTCTTTTTTATCACCAAATAAAGTAGTAAAATATACTTTGGCAAAACTTAAATCAGACGATAACTTAACATGGGTAATAGTTACCATTTTTAAATCTTCATCACGTAATTTATTAGCAACTATATCGCTAATTTCTTTATGTAAATTAGTAGCTAAACGAGCGGTTTTAACTTTCATTTTATCCCTTCTTTATTTCTATTATTTCATAAGCTTCAATTACATCTTGCTCTTTTATATCATTATAATTTTCAATTGTAATACCACATTCTATTCCTTTTTTCACTTCTTTCACACTATCTTTTTCTCTTTGCACTGAATTGATATTACCATCATAAATTACGATTCCATCGCGAACAACCCTAGCTTTTGCATCCATTTTTATAATTCCATCAACTACATAGCAACCAGCAATAGTTCCGGTTTTCGAAAATTTAAATAATTTGCGGACTTCAGCTTGCCCTAACACTTTTTCTTCATATATTGGTTCAAGCATTCCTTTCATCGCTGCTTCTAATTCTTCAATAACTTTATAAATTACATTATATAATCTAATATCAACATTATATTCTTTGCCGATTTCCATCGTTTTTGCATTAGGTCGAACATTAAAACCAATAATAATAGCATCTGAAGCATTAGCCAAAACAATATCACTTTCAGTTATTGTTCCCGTACCACTACGAATAATATTAATTTTTATATCATCAACTTGCATTTGTTCTAATGCTTTGCAAAGCGCTTCCTCACTACCTTTAACGTCAGTTTTTATAATAACATTAATCTCTTTATAACCAGCGCTTATTTTAGCAAATAAATCTTCTAAAGAAACATTATCATTAGCTATCGTTTCTTTGCGTTTAGCTTTCTCCTTACGAGTAGCTGCAATTGATTTAGCTTGCTTTTCTGTTTCAAATGCCATAAACTTATCACCTGCTGCTGGTATTGCGGTTAAACCAGTTATTTCTACTGGCATTGAAGGTACTGCTTCTAAAATATCAGCGTTGATATCATTTTTCATTGTTCTTACCTTACCATAAACTGTTCCTACCACAATTGGATCCCCTAAACGAAGAGTTCCATTTTGCACTAATAAAGTTACTACTGGTCCTACATTTTTATTTAATTTAGCTTCAATTACAGTACCAAGAGCATAACGATTAAGATTAGCTTTTAACTCCTCTAATTCTGTTACTAAAAGAATATTTTCTAATAATTCTGGAATCCCAACACCAGTAGTAGCCGAAACTTTAGTAAAAATAGTATTGCCTCCCCATTCTTCTGGTGTTAATCCATTTTCAGTCATTTGAGCCATTATTTTATCTGGATCAGCTTCTTTTTTATCAATTTTATTAATAACAACAATAATTGGTACTTTTGCTGCTTTAGCATGATCAATCGCTTCCTTAGTTTGGGGCATTACCCCATCGTCAGCAGCCACTATTATTAAAACTATATCAGTAATACTAGCACCACGTGCCCTCATTTCAGTAAATGCTTCATGTCCAGGGGTATCAATAAAAGTAATTTTTTGATCATGATAAGTAATTTGATAAGCACCAATATGCTGAGTAATACCACCAAATTCACTACCTACAACATTGGTTTCCCTAATTTTATCTAATAAAGTAGTTTTTCCATGATCCACATGCCCCATAATTGTAACAACTGGTGGTCGACACTCTAAATCTTTTTCATCATCAGTAATTTCTAATTTCTCAAAATTAGCTTCATCCTGTGTTTCAGCCCGCTTTAATTCTTTGTTATAATCAACTACTAATAATTCAGCATCATCAAAAGAAATTACCGAATTAATATTAGACATAATTCCTAAATCTATTAATTTTTTAATTAATTCAGCTGCCCTTACTTCTAATGTATTAGCTAATTCGTTAACAGTCATTCCTTCTTTATAAAGAATAATATTTTCTTGAGCAGTTGGAATATTAGCAGTTAATTTTTCTTTGTTTTTATACATTTCTTTTCGTTTAACAAAAAAATCATTATTTTTATTATCAACACGTTTTTTTAATTTTTGCTTTTTAACTGTATCATCAACATCAATATTAACCTTTGAAATAATTTCTTCAATTTTTTCATCATCAATTATATCTTCAGTTCCCTCTTCTTTTTCTTCAGTAAACATATTATTAAAAGCATTATCTAAATCAATAACATGATCCTCTTCCAATATATCTTCAGTTGAGTTAACATCTATATTTAATTCTTTACATTTAGCTAATACCTCTTCTATTGTTTTATTAATATCTTGAGCATATTCCTTCACACTCATCATTAGATATCACCCTCTTTCTATTAAATTATTTTATTTACTAATTCTTCTAATTCTTGATAAATCGCAGTTGGTATTTCTAATTCTAAATGTTTTTCTAATGTTTTTGTTGCCTTTGCTTTTTTAATAACATCGATATCCTTTTTTAAATAAGCCCCGCGCCCATTAGCTTTACCTTTCAAATCAATAAATACTTCACCAATATTATTACGAACAACTCTAATTAATTCTTTTTTTGGTAATTTTTCTTTAGTAATTACACAACTACGAAGGGGGACTTTCCTTTTATTCAAAATCATCACATCCTTCATAATCACTAAAATTAATTCCTGCTAATTGTGCTTGTTCACTTGTTTTTAAATCAATTTTATACTTAGTTAAGCGCGCTGCTAAACGTATGTTTTGTCCTTTTTTTCCAATTGCTAATGACACATTATCACCCTCAGCAATAACTAATGCCAATTGCTCTCTTTTATTAGTAATATATACTTTAATATCCCTAGCCGGACTTAAAGCGTTTTTAATAAAGATAATTGGATCTTTATCGTATTTAATAACATCAATTTTTTCACCATTTAATTCTTCAATAATACGCTGAATTCGTTCCCCTTTTTCGCCAATGCAAGCTCCTATTGGATCAATATTAACGTTTTCTGAATAAACAGCAATTTTGCTACGAACGCCAGCTTCACGAGCAATACTATATAACACTACAATTCCCTCTTGTAATTCTGGCACTTCCAATTCTAATAATCGTTTAAGAAAACCATAATGAGTCCTTGATAACATAATACGCGGACCTTTAGAAGTATTTTCAATTTTAGTTATATATACTTTAATTGAAGAACCCATTACAACATTTTCGCCAGGAATTGTTTCTGTTTTTGGTAAAATGCCATGTGCACGTCCTAAATCAATATAATAATTACTAGCATCTTCCCTTGACACTAAGCCAACTACTAATTCTTCTTGTTTATCATTAAATTCACTCATAATACTTTCTCGTTCCGCTTCTCTCACTTTTTGCGTTACTACTTGTTTAGCAGTAGAAGCCGCAACACGTCCAAAATCTTGTGGCGTCACTTCCTCTTCAAGAACATCACCAATCTTACTTTCTGGATTTACCTTTTTAGCTTCTTCTAAATTTATTTCTAAATAATTATCGTTTACTTCTTCAACAACTGTTTTTAATGAAACTATTTTAATTTTTCCAGTTTCTTGATTAATATCAACTTGAACATTCGTTTGAGCATTAAAATTCTTTTTATAAGCTGTAATGAGCGCTAATTGCATAGCATTCCAAATTACATCTTCCGAAATCCCTTTCTCTTTTGCAATATTTTTTACCGCTTTAATAAAAGCCTGATTATCCATTAATATTACCTCCTTTTTGTTTAGAACACACATCTAATACATATGACTCGTCACTTATATCTACTTTATCGATAATTTTATTAATAATTTTTGTCGCTTCAACACAATCATCTATATCAATATAAGGCTCTTTATCAATAATTATTCGTAAAAAATTAATATTATCTTCTTTTAATTCAATAATGTTATCAATTTTAATACCAATCGTTAATAATGGCTCTTTTAATAAATTTATCAATTTTTGCTTATTTTTCATGCGTTCCTCCATTAATTAAAAGTTAAAGAGTGAGAATATCTCACTCTTGCTGTCGCAATAATTATATCATACTTTTTTTATTTTTAATATTTTTTTATCATTTTTCTCATTTTTTTGTTATAATAATTATAGTAAAGGAGCAATACAAATGAATAAATACTTAAAAAGCACATTAGTTTTTTTTTCTTTTTTCCTTTTTTCCCTTTTCACCAATTTACCATTCGAATTATTTGATACTAGTATAAAACTACTCCCCAATAATTGGAAAGCAATTTATTTAACTACCATGAATATCATTTATCTTGGTTTTCTTTTAATGATATATAATAAAGATATAATTAAATATTATCAAGATTTTAAAAAAAATGGTAAGAAATATATTAATCAAACTATTCGTTATTGGTATTTTGGTTTAATTATAATGATTATTTCTAACATGGTTATAAATTTTTTAAATCCAAACGATTTAGCACAAAATGAACAAGCAGTTAGGGAGTTATTAGGAATCGTTCCTTTATACATGATTTTTTCAACTGTTATATATGCGCCTTTAACTGAAGAAATAATATGCCGTAAAATAATCAAAGATATAATTAAAAACAAATGGGGTTTCATTGTTGTTAGTGCCATCCTTTTTGGCGGTGCTCATGTTTTAGCATCTATTCAAACTTATTGGGACATTTTATATATAATTCCTTATGGAACATTAGGAGGCATATTTGCTTATATTTATTATAAAACTAATAATTTGTTCACTCCAATTGTAATTCACGCTTTACATAATACAATTTTAATAACACTATATTTACTTATTTTATAATAGGAGTTCATATGAAAAAAGAAAAACAAAGCAAAAAAAAGTTTAAAGTAATTTATAAAATATTATTAATTTCAATAATATTAATTTCATTATTATTATGGTCTAGGTATATTAGTACTAGTGGACTTATTATTAAAGAATATAAAGTAACTAATAAAGCATTACCTACTCATTTTCACGGTTTAAAAATTGTTCATATTAGTGATATTCATTATGGGAGGACTATAAAAGAACCAGAATTAAAAATGATTGTTAAAAAAATCAATTTAATTAAACCTGATATTGTAGTTTTTACTGGTGATTTAATTGATAAATCAAATGTTTTAACTAAAAAAGAAAAAAATATAATTACTGAACAATTAACCAATATTAAAACTACATACGGTAAATATGCAGTTAGTGGTAATCATGATTTTTATTTTAAAGAATATAATGACATTTTAAATGCTAGTAATTTTAAAAATATTGGTAATGATTATGATATTATTTACAACGAACAGCAAGAATTTATATTCATTGGGGGATTAGAATCTGAAATTAATGGTTCCCCTAACATAAACAAAACTATGCACTTTTTTCAAATAGAGGAAAATAAAAATTTAAAGGAAAAAACTTATAAAGTTTTAATTATGCACACAACTGATATTTTTGAAAAAGTTAAACAACATAATTTTGAATTAGTATTAGGTGGACACTCACATAACGGTCAAGTTAGATTGCCTTTTATTGGTACTATAGTAGCACCAAAAGGTAGTAAAAAATATTTTGAACCTTATTATAAAATAAAGGACACTGATTTTTTTATCTCGGGCGGTTTAGGAACTTCAACATTAAATTTTCGTTTATTTAATAAACCTTCATTTAATTTTTATCGCTTAACTAAGCACTAAAAATTACCCCACTATTAATAGTGAGGTTTTTTATTTCATAATTATTGTGTCTTTTCACCTTTTTTTTTAATTTTCATACAATAAAATGAAAGGAGAATTACAATGTTTGGAATTAGGCGTCGTTCATTTTATCCTGGTTTTCGTTATGGTCGTGGATTTGGTGGAGGATTCATTGTTCCATTTACTTTAGGAGCACTAACTAGTTCTGTTTTACGACCACCTTATTCGTATAATTATCCATACTATCCATACTATCCATATTACCCATATTATTAATAAAATATTTTCGTAAAAAATCCTTAAATGGATTTTTTCATAAATGGTAAAGTGATTACAACTGTTGTCCCTTTACTTTTTTTTGATTTATATTGAAGAATCCCAAAATGAGCTTCAATTATTTCTTTTGATAAA
>Ga0334898_1000561_pt1 | contig 56836 bp, 32 predicted proteins | sample GraSluR3_MG_10_FD_207228 | JGI IMG/M metagenome (GOLD analysis project Ga0334898, IMG submission 207228) | Sludge microbial communities from methane-producing bioreactor in Wageningen University, Netherlands - Granular Sludge_3_08-R3 | ecosystem: Engineered > Bioreactor > Anaerobic >... | reverse complement strand
AAACAACAATCTGTCCTTGCGGTTGAACCACATCAAACACATCTTTTAAGTCTGGATTGAATTGTTTTTTTTCTTCTGCGTCATGAAATATTTTCCGTATAGCTTCATCAGCAATATTTTGAACTTTTAAATCCAAGGTTGTATGTATTTTCAACCCATCGTGTAACAAGGCTTTCTCACCTTCTGGAAATAGTTTCTGGACTTCTTCTCGAATATAGTCAACGAAGTAATACTTTGATTCTGTTTTAGTTTCAGTTGAAAAGGATCCTAAATAGACAATTCCTGGTTCTTTTACGAAATCTTTTGGGAGCTCTTGTCGGATTCCTTTAATATGTGCTGTTTGATATTCTTCTTCTGTAATAAAGCCATTTCGGAGCATTTTTCCAAGAACAAGATTCCCCCTACTCATAGCGTTTTCAGGATCATACCAAGGAGATCGTAACGAAGGAGCGTCGAGTGTACCTGCAATTATGGCTGCTTCGGACAAGGTGACTTCTTTGTTGTGTTTGCCAAAAAAGTTACGGGCTGCTGTTTCTACACCAAAACACCTACCGGTAGGACTTGGGCCAAAGTATTGATAGTTTAAAAAAGACTCCAAAATTTCTTCTTTTGTGTATTTTTTTTCTAGCTCTAGAGCTAGTAATATTTCTTTAATTTTTCGAGTATACGAAGTTTCAAGGCTTAAAAATAAATCTCGTGCCAACTGTTGGGTAATAGTAGAACCGCCTTGCCCAATGTCACGCTCTCTAATATTATAAAACAAAGCTCTTGCAATCCCGATAATATCAAACCCTCTGTGATTGTAGAAACGCTCATCTTCTGAGGCGACAACAGCTTTTTGAATATAGGGGGATGTTTCCGAGATAGGAACATTGATTCTATATTCATCCAATTGAACGCTGGCAATAAATCGACCGTGACGATCAAATATCTGAGATGCTACAGGAGGATTCTCTGCAATATCTTGAATACTTGGGAGGGACACTTCTAGGCGATTTTTAATAACAAAAAAAGCAACAGTTACAATAACGATGAAAACAGAAAAAACAATCCCAATCCACTTAAAAACATTTTTACATCGGGATTTCTTCTGCTTCTTTATGTGCTTTCCATCAGACTTTCTTGTCTCTGACATGGTACTTCCTGTAAAAATAGATTCATTCTTTCTATGCTTTCTTGGTGCCCTAACAAGTATAAAGTATCAAAAAGAGGTGGAGAAATCAACTTCCCCATAGCAGCTAAACGTACTATTTGAATAGCATCCCTCTTTTTTAAACTTTTCGAACGAAACAACGAGTCAAATGTTTCTTCAAGAAAAGAAATAGAAAATGTTTCTGCATCTAATAAAAGCTGGTAATAATGCTGTAAAAAATCGATTAGCTCAGGCTTTTTTATCAATTTTTGGATGGCTTTATTGGACCAATCTACGTGATATTTATAAAATGGCTCGCAAACATCTTCAATTGATTGCAGAGTTTTCATTTGTGCCTGTGACAGAGAAGCAATTTTCTTTATGGTTAAAGAAGTCAATGGGATAGAAGCTACAAAAGGTTGTAATTTTTCTACAAAATCCTCTGTAGGTAGCTGTTGTATATACCAATGATTCATCCAGGTTAATTTGGGTAGATCAAACGTAGAAGGAGACTTTGACAAATGTTCAAAAGAAAAGTCCTGAGCAAGTTGTTCCAAAGATAAGATTTCTTGTTGAGAATCATGAGAACTTCCTAGCAATGCAAAATAATTCACAAGAGCTTGCGGAAGATACCCTTTTTCTCGATATGCTTGTATGGATGTATCTCCATGGCGTTTGCTTAATTTGGACCGATCATTTCCAATAATTAATGGTATGTGTGCAAATGTCGGCAGAGACAACCCCAATGCTTGATAAAGAGCTATCTGTTTTGGAGTATTGGATACATGATCCTCCCCTCGAACCACATGCGTAATCCCCATTTCAAAATCATCCACTACGACGGCCAATTGATACGTCGGAGATCCATCCTGTCTAGCTATCACAAAGTCAGAAATTAAAGCACCATCAAAAACAACATTTCCCTTTATTAAGTCCTGAAAAAGGATTGATTTCGAAGGGACTCGCAACCGAACAACATAAGGTTTACCTTCAGATAAAAACTGGTGAATCTGTGTCTCAGACAATTCTTTGCAGCGTCCATCGTATCCAGGTGGTTTATGGAGAGCTGCTTGCTCTACTCTCATAGCTTCTATTTCTTCTGATGAGCAAAAACATCGATACGCTTTCTTTTCTTGTAACAAACGCTGAATAACTGTTTTATAGACTGGGATTCTTCGACTCTGAAAATAAGGTCCTTCTTGAAACGTAATTCCTAGCCATTGAAGAGATTCAAGAATAGAGTTTAAGCTCTCTTTTGTAGAGCGTTCAAAATCTGTATCTTCAATGCGTAAAATTAAATCTGCATGGTAGTGCAATGCAATTAAATAATTGACAAGAGCCACACGGGCGCTTCCAACGTGGAGAGCGCCCGTGGGAGAAGGTGCAAAACGCAATCGCATAGGAATCTTTTTCTACGCTTTGGTTTGATCTGGTGAAGATGGTTCTTCTGAGGGAGATGGAATCGTAGCTATTGTGTAACGTGATCGTGGAATCAAGAAGTTAAAATAGGATGGTCGCAGTACTTGTGCTGCCTCATGAGGACATCGATTCACACATTCAAGACAACCAATGCAATGAGACAAGGATCCTTCTTCATAGATTTTTATATCCATAGGACATACGGCTCTGCAGATATTACAGCTTTCGCCTCGACATATATCTTTGTTAACAACTACGCGTATGGATGAAAAGTATGTAAAGAATGAGTAGAATGTACCAATTGGACAGGCAAACTTGCAAAAGACTCGTTTCGATAATGTAGTCACCCACAAAAGCAATACAAGCATCGAAATTTTGATAGCAAACATTGCTTGCCCCATACTTCGTATATCTTGATAACTAGACATTCCGTATGGGATAAGAGGAGATTCTTGAGGAAGACCCATAAAAGGGAAAAAACTTTTTGGAAGAGCATTCCCTAAAAACTGGGGAATGGCAGCAAATACACTTCCTGCAGGACAAAGCTTACAAAACCAAGGACCGCGAGTTGCTAGGTGTGCGTCCGATACTAGAAGGGGTAGCAAAATGAAGGGGACAATAAAGAAGAAAGCCCGTCCCCAGTTTCCTAGTTTATTACTAATGGTGAATTTTTTAAACTTGAAAAAGAACAGAGAAAAAATTGCGCCAAACAGCAACAAATGAGCAATCAAAAAGGTCCAAAATCGTGTCATTCGACCGTAAGCCCACAAATCGCGCAGAGATAAACTCGTAAAGTTTCCAGTCCGAGGGCTAGTATAGCCAGAAAACATGGGAGCAGTCCAACAAAGGTATCCAACAATAACGGCCAAAACAACCAAAACAATGATTTTGGCATATTGCTTCATTTTGTAGCTCAAGTCTTGTAGAAGACCAAAAGGACAGAGCCAACCACATGTCATTCGTCCAAAGAACACCCCAATAAGAGCCAACATTCCGATTGCAAAGAATGGAATGACACCATTGCCGATGGTGAGAAAATGTTGCAAAGTTCCTGCTGGGCAAGCTCCAGGGGCAAATGGATTAGACCAACAGACCAACCAAGGCATAGGAAACCGTTTTAGGTAAATTGGATTTAGCGTTGCCAACCAATAAAATGCAAATGTTCCGAAGAAAAACCCAATCCACTGAACAGTATGGAAGATTTTAGTATTCTTCTTTCGTATTTCTTTTGATTTCATTTGTATTCTCCTGGTTTATCATGTTTGGTCAATCCAAACAGTAACATAAATACGATAAAAGCAAAAAACATACTACCCAAAATCATAAAGTTAATCTGGCCTAGTCCAATACAAGACAAACAAAGAGTAAGAGCCGTATTGTAAATTTCAGGCAATTGTCCTTCTACTCCTGGGATAATCCCAGTAGATCCAATGATCATGAAAAAAATTGCAATAAGACCCACAATAAGATACCAGTTTCCTGGACTTTTTTCCTTACGCGGAATTTTCCGATCAGGGTAATTTTGAACAGACTTACTCTGGTCAGATCTTTCTTTTGATGCCATACCATAACTCCCTTCTGTACGTTTACGATTCTTTAATACATAATATTAAAGCATAATGAAATAGAGAAGTCATTACGAAATGGTTAAAAAGGGACGGAATAGTTCTTTTCCATATATCTGGTATATTGTTATAATATTGTATTTGAAACCAATTTGCCCCTTTGGAGGTAACCATGATTACAGCGAATGAACTCCGGCCAGGAAAAGCCTGTGAATATGAAGGTCAACTATGGATCATAACTTCATTTGAACATATTAAGCCCGGGAAAGGCTCTCCTTTTGTTCGGGTCAAAATGCGTAGTTTAAAACAGAAAAGTACGATGGAGAAAACCTTTCGACCTGATGAAAAAATGAAAGATGCCTATTTGCAAACCAAAAAAATGCAATACCTATACAAAGATAATGGATATGTTTTTATGGACCAAGAAACCTTTGAGCAATACACTTTATCAGAAGAAGATTGCAAGGAAGAAGCAGATTTTTTACTGGAAAATTCCAGTATCGACATGCTTTTTTACGAAGACAACCCTATTGGTCTCCACCTCCCTGCGAGTATAGAATTAAAGGTCGCTCAAACAGATCCTGGGTTACGAGGTGACACTGCACAAGGTGGTAGTAAGCCTGCTACATTAGAAACTGGACTTGTTGTCCAGGTTCCATTGTTTATTGATGAAGGCAACATTGTGAAAGTTGACACTCGCACAAAAGAATACCTTGAAAGGGTCTCTATACAATAATATGATTGAAAATCCAGAAGCACATTTTAATCAGCGATTGCATGAACGAGTACTACTTTTACTGTATCAAAAAGAATTCCATAGTGCTTCTATTGAAGTGTTAAATCATCAAATTGAAGAAGAATTTTACGTCTCCCAACCTCTTGACTTTGGGGAAGCTCCTGTAGAAATGGCCGAAAATATCTATCAGAATGCAAAAAAACTTGATACAATAATGAAAGATCATTTGAGCAACTGGAAAGTTGAACGAGTAATGTTACTTGACAAAATTATTCTACGCATAGGAATTTATGAACTCCTATATGAACCTGCTATGAAAACTGGAATCATTATTGATAGAGCTATTCGATTGGCGAAAGTATATGGAGGTATTCCTTCTGGGAAGTTTGTCAATGGCGTTTTAGGATCCGTGTTTCGTAAATATCGTCCACATGAAAAATGCACTTCTACGGAGGAAGAACAAAATGAGTAACCATTTTACTCAAGATTGGCTCCAAAAAAAGAAACTTGTTGAAAATCGTCTTAGAGAATTGTTATTGCCCTTGAAGTCTGCATCCGTTTTATACGCCCCTATAGAACATAGTATCTTTGCTGGTGGCAAAAGATTACGAGCTATTATTTTACTCAACACTTTTGAAGCTCTCTCGCAACATGCTTCTACTGCAGCATTAGAAGCAGCCTGTTCTCTTGAACTGTTGCACTGCTTTTCTCTGGTCCATGACGACTTACCTTGCATGGATAATGATGAGTATCGACGGGGTCAAAAAACCACCCATACTCTGTATGGAGAAGATATTGGTCTATTGACAGGAGATGCCCTATTTTCTATTGCTTTTCATACTCTCACATCCATTCCGGAAGAAATACTTCCCAAGGATGCCACTTTGCAACTTCTCCAAATACTTAGCGAAAAGGGGGGTATACCAGGAATGATTGAAGGGCAAGCTCTGGAATGTTACCAAGAAAGCTCTTATGAAATCAATCAGAAAACTTTTTTTGGTATTGTGCATCAAAAGACAGCTGCACTGTTTTCTGCTGCTTTTATGATGGGAAGCGTCTGCGCCTTACAACCCTCAGAAACTACTGGCCTGCTTGAGAAGGTTGGTTTTCATTTTGGCAACGCATTTCAGCTTGCAGATGATTTCCACGACCGAGACAACCCTCAAGAAAAATCAAATGCCTTCCAATTGTTTGATCAAGAAGCAATGGTCCAACTGTTTTCCTCTGAATTGAACCAAGCTGAATCGCTTCTATCTGAAGTCGTACATCATGATAACCAAAAATTCACCGATATTTTCCAGTGGTTAAGGGGTCAACTAGCCTAGCATGAATTTCAACTCAATACCGTCCTTGAATGTTTCAGAATTACAAGACCTTTGTTGCTCTGTAAGAGAAAAAATTATTGCCACAGTCTCGAAAAATGGAGGGCATCTATCCTCCAATTTAGGGGTTGTTGAATTAACGGTTGCTCTTTTACGGGTTTTTCACCCAGAAAAAGATGATTTTCTATTTGATGTTGGTCATCAATGCTACACATATAAGCTTTTAACCGGCAGATGGGACCGATTTCATACTCTTCGGCAAAGCAATGGGATTAGTGGTTACCCTAATACACACGAGAGTATCTATGATAAATTTATAGCTGGCCATTCAGGCACTTCCTTATCCCTCGCATTCGGATTTGCCTATGCAAAGAAAATTCTCCAAGACCCCTCCTACACCATTGCCATTGTTGGAGATGGATCGTTCACAAGTGGAGAAAATTTTGAAGCTATCAATTGTATTGGTCATCACAAGCTACCCATAATAATTGTTTTGAATGACAATGAAATGTCTATTTCAAAGAATGTAGGATACTTATCTCATGAATTAGATCGATTGCGAAATAGTGTTTTTTACAGAATTGTTAACAATAGGACCAAAAGTCAGCTATACAAAATGGGTTCTGCTGGGAAGAAAATGGTATCTTTTCTTGAAAGAGTAAAGATGGCAACGAAAAAATTTTTCATCCCCCGGTCCATTTTTGAAGAATTTGGAATCACCTACTTTGGCCCCTATAACGGGCATAACATTGAAGTATTGAGTGAAATTTTCCAGCAAATTCGAAAACTAAATAAACCTTGTTTGGTTCATGTTGTTACAAAAAAAGGAAAAGGAATCACTCATTTTGAAAACAACTCTACTCAGTTCCATAGCTCTCCTCCCTTTGCCATGGATAAAGAGTGCATACGAATAAAAGCGGACAAAAAAACATTTTCTACCTTTTTTGGAGAAGTTTTGTTGGAAACTGCCAAAAGTCACCCTAGGTTAATTGCTCTTACAGCAGCGATGAGCGAAGGTTTGCATATGGTTCCTTTTGCAAGGCAGTATCCCTCACGATTTATCGATGTTGGCATTGCAGAACAATGTCTTGTTTCTACTGCTGCTGGACTAGCTCACAAAAAGCTTATCCCTGTTGTTGGGATCTATTCAACTTTTTTGCAGAGAGCTTACGATCAAGTCATTCATGATTGCTGTATTCAATCAGAACCCGTTGTTTTCGCAGTTGACCGAGCGGGAGCTGTATCTGCCGATGGTCCAACCCACCAGGGAAGTTTTGATATTGCTTTTTTGCTACCTCTTCCCAATGTTACAATCATGGCTCCTTCCAATGGAACAGAATTAAAGGACATGGTGCAATGGTCCATTCGAAACTGTTCTATGCCCACATTCATTCGATACCCCAAAGAACATACCTTAACTGCATATGGATCGCCTCCGATCAAACTAGGTACTTCTGTTTGTCTTGAAAAAGGAACAGATGCCTACTTAGTTTTTATTGGTCCTTTTGAAGACTTATGTCGGTCAGTTCGAAACATATGTGCTACGAAAAAGAAAAATATTGGTATTGTGAATGCAAGATTTATCAAACCATTCGATAAAGAAATGTTTCAATCAATCTCCTCTCATTGTAAACATATAATACTTATTGAAGATGGAATCCAATCGGGTGGATTCGCTTCCATGGTACAAAGTTATCTATATTCTCTTCCTTCTTGCATCTGTAAAGTTGATTCTATTGGATTGGGAGAGCCTTTTTTGGGACAACAATCTCGATCATCTATTTTGAAGAATTCCGGATTTACAGTCGAACATATTCTGGAAATGTTGGGGATGGATGAGACTGGATAAGTTATTGGTGCACAAGAACATCACCGATAGTCGTTCAAAGGCAAATTTCATGATTCAACAGGGCTATGTATGCCTAAACAAAATTCCTTGCCTGAAACCATCAAAAGAATGCTCTGTAGAAGATCAGATTGATATATCGAAGCAATATGATTTCAGTGTTAGTCGAGGAGCATCAAAAATTCGGAAGGCGTTTGCGTTCTTTCCTATCCAAATCCATCAGAAAATAGCGCTCGACATTGGAGCTTCAACGGGCGGGTTTACACAAGTTTTACTCGAAAAAGGGGCCTCGAGAGTGTATGCTCTAGACGTCGGGACAAATCAGCTTCATGCATCCTTGAAAAAAGATCCTCGAGTCACTGCTCTTGAAAACTGCAATGCTCGAACAATGGATGCATCCTTATTTGATCCTACTTTTCATGTATTCACAATGGATGTTTCCTTTATATCCTCTTGCTTGATTATACCTAGGGTTAGTCAGATATCGTCAAGCTCTTTGGAAGGAATATTACTATGGAAGCCACAATTTGAAGTTGGCCCCAAAAAAACTCATCATGGAATTGTAAAAGATCCCACCCTCATGATGGATGCATTGACCAAATCTATACAATGCTATCAAGAAAATGGTTTGTTTGTAAAAGGCTTTTCTTATTCTCCCATTTTAGGATCGCAAGGTAATATTGAATTTCTTATTTATTTATCGAAAATGAAAGAAGAGTATATTATTTCATACGACCAAATGAAAAGGACAGTATATGAAGGTTGGCATTTTTTTTCGAAAACAAATTGAAGAAGTGATTCATATCGCAAGTGAGATTATTCAGTTTTTAAAAACCAACAATATTGATGTTTTTTTGGATCCCGATATTCAACATTTTTTTTCTGAACCTATCATTGAACAAACTACTTTACCCGCACTAGATTTTTTAATTAGTATAGGGGGAGACGGTACTTTCTTAAGAGCCTCTCACAATGTAATACACTCTAGTACGCCTCTGATTGGAATCAATTATGGTTACACAGGTTTTCTTACCACGATTGAAGAAGAAGAAGTTTTGCTTTCGTTGCATGATTTAATTCATGGAAAGTACCACATTGAAGATCGAATGACCTTAGAATTCGAAATGATTCGAAATGGTCAAGTGTGCTGTTCTGGATATGCAGTCAACGACATATTGTTTCAAAGACAACCTATGTCAAAAATGATTTCACTGGACATCTTTTCCGATAAACAGAAAATTGCTAATTTTCGAGGCGATGGCATGATCGTATCGACGCCTACAGGTTCAACAGCCTATTCTTTATCCTCAGGAGGACCCATCTTGGATCCTCAATGTAGCGATATTATCATCAATCCTTTGTGTCCTCATCGTTTAGGAAGCAGATGTTTAGTACTACCCGATTCTCGACTGATTTCCGTTTCAATTAATTGCCACCAGAGACCGACTCTCTTCATTACGGATGGTTTTTTTCACAATACCGTCGTAGATAAAGATCGAATACAGATAAAAAAATCAGAAAAAAAGCTACGTATCATCCATCTAAAGAAGAAAAATTTTTTTGATACCTTAAATCGAAAGTTTAATTGGGGATTGTAGTGCTACAAGAAATCATCATTCAGAATTTTGTGATCGCAAAAAATATTTCCATTCAATTGCAAGATGGTTTCAATGTTTTTACGGGAGAAACGGGCGCTGGTAAAACGTTATTAATGAATGCCATCCTTTTTGGCTTGGGCCATTCAATCCAAAAAGAATCTATGGGAGAAGAAAAAGCAAGACCATACGTTCGATTAACCTTTACAGCCATCCCCCAATCTATACATCATACAATTCAAAATGAAGGATATGACTCTGACACAGAAGATTGTTTGGTACTAGAAAGGACTTTTTCTAGTCAAGGAAAAAATCGCTCCCGAATAAATGGACAGGTTTGCACTCTTCATTTATTCAAAGAGATTGGCAATGAACTCATTGATTTTCATGGACAAAGAGAAACTGGTTCTCTCCTTATAGCCAAAAAACAACTTGAATATCTTGATAAATACATTGGGAAAGAGGCTACTCTGCACCGTCAAAATATACGCTCTTTGAGAAGTCAACTCTTACTAAATGTAAAAACCAGAACAACTCTTCAACAAAAAGAAAAGGAATTGGCACAAGAATCTGAGTACCTCCAATTCCAAATGCAAGAAATAGAAACCGCCCAAGTCTTACCCGAGGAATGGGAACTACTTCAGGAAGAACGAAGTCAGCTAGAGAACCGTACAGAACTTATCCAAGAACTACAAAATACCTTGCTCTTCTTATCAGAGGGAGATGACAATCATGAAATTGTAAGAAATTTACTCCAAAAGAGTATAAAATCACTGTCTACCATCTCATCTTTCTCCAAAGTTGCCTCAGACAATCTACAAACATTAACTACAGTGGACTCTGTGATTAAAGACGTATCACATGAACTTCATCAAGAGTTATCCAATCTTGAAACCAACTACAATCCGAGTGGTCTCGAACAATGTTTAGATAGAATTGACCTACTACAGACAATACGTTCCCGCTATGGGAATAGCTATGGTGAAATACAACAAACATACAAACAAAAAAAGTTGCGCTATGAAGAAATTCAAGCACAAACACACAACATAGGCTCGCTAGTTGAGCAAGAAAAAGATATACGAAATCGTCTTGAGAAAGAATGTTTTTCTCTTCACCAGGTTCGCGAAAAAGCAAGTCATGATCTGGCAAGAGAAATTGAAAGCAATTTGCATGAATTATCAATGCCTACAGCAACTTTCTCTATACAATTTTCCAACCAGATTGCTCCTGAAAACGAACTTTCGTATGTTTCGTTTAAAGAATGCAAAGTCAAAACGGATGAAACTGGAATGGATCAGATTTCTTTTCAATTTCAGCCCAATCATGATTTGCCCATGATGCCTATAGATAAAATCGCTTCTGGAGGGGAATTGTCTCGAATCATGCTTGCAATTAAGGCAGTATTAAAGAAAAACGACAAAGAAAACGTCGTCTATATTTTTGATGAAATAGACACAGGCATTAATGGTGTAACTGGAAACAAGGTGGGAGTAAAATTAAAATCCATTAGCTCTCATAGTCAAACTCTCTGTATAACACATTTACCTCAAATAGCTGCATGTGGAGACTCTCATTACTACATTCAAAAATCTACAGAGAGTGCCACCACAATAGCCTCGGTAAATCAATTAAATCCTCCCAACAGAATCAAAGAAATTGCTCGCATGATGGGTGGTAACATCAGTTCCCCCACTGCTATTGAGCACGCAAAGGAAATACTGCTTCATGCATCAAAATCCATCGCAAAATAAAGTATTTAAAACAGTTATAGTGGGACGCAAGAACTCACTTGATACAATAAAAGAATTAGAATCTCTCCTCGCTACCTTAGATATTCACACAGAGTTAATTTTTATTGTTCAAATGCACAAACCAGATGCACGAAACTATCTAACAAAAGGGAAATTGAACGAGCTCCAGCAGTATATCCAGGCAGGTTCAGTCGATGTTATATCGGTAGATGATGAGCTGAAGTTTTCTCAGATTCGAAATTTACAAAAATTCTGCAATGTTCCTGTTTTGGATAGACCTAGAATTATACTGGAAATTTTTTCTAAACGAGCCCACACAAAAGAAGGAAAGATTCAAGTTGAAATTGCAACTCTACAAAGGCGTAAAGCAGAGCTTATTAATCAGCACTCCTCTCTTGATCAACAAGCTGGCTTTATAGGCGGAAAAGGTCCAGGGGAAAAGAAAATTGAATTAAATCGTCGACAGTTATTCCAGCGGTTAAAACGATTAAAAAGGTCCCTGGGACAGATAGAGAAACAGCGCTATACAAAACGCAGCAAGCGTCTATCTTCTTCCGTATTTATCGTCTCTTTGGTTGGCTATACAAATGCTGGTAAATCTACTTTGTTTAACTGCTTAACAAAAGAAAACATCCCCACGGATAATCTTCTTTTTCATACCCTCGATACAAGAACGCGTAAAGGATTCCTAAGTCCTTCTATCGGAGAGGTTCTTTTCAACGATACTGTAGGGTTTATACGCAAACTACCACATGAGTTAATAGAAGCATTTAAGAGCACTTTGGAAGAGATCCTTATGTCTGATCTGATTATAAAGGTTGTTGATGTCAGCGATAAACAATGCTTGCAACATCATGAAACGGTTCGCGAAACATTGGAAGATCTAGGGGCTAATGAAATTCCCTCCCTCACCGTTTTAAACAAAATGGATGCAATTCATCCTGACATCGATGTAGATCAAATTGAATTTTGCAATACGGACAACTGCATACAAGTATCTGCATTGAAAAATGAGGGTATTGAAGAGTTAAAAAAAACAATTCATAAAAAAATTGTATCCCTATCCTAAAAGATAGCCTTGGTCGGCTATATCATATCAAATAAAAAAAAGGCGCACTTTTTAGTGCGCCTTTTTTGGTAATCACAAATAGCATTTCTACTATTGTTTAATCGTAATTTCCCTTGTATCATCGTTCCAATCAAGTGATGCTCCAAAGGCCTCACTTATAAAACGTAAGGGTACAAAAGTTCTACCACTCACTATTTCAGGTGGAGCTTCTAGGGTTATTCTTTTTCGACCAATTACGTCTTCTTCTTCGATAAAAGCTTCCATATTGCCAATCTGTAAAGAAATGAGAATGCCATCTTTCTCAATGGTAATTGATTTGGTGGTATTGTCCCAGCCTACTTCTGCTCCTAGGGATTCGGCAATAAAACGAATAGGTACCATGGTTCTACCATTCTTGATATAAGGTGCCGCTTCAAGAACTACTTCTTCATCATTTACAGAAGCGGTTTGATTGCCTATTTGTAATACAATTTTGTTAATGACGGTAATGTAATATTCAATAGTAGTGGAATTGGAGGCAGGATCAATTGCTGTAACATAAATACCATTCCACCCATGTGTAAGCTGAGCGGTGTATTCAAAGCTACCGTCTTCTTCCAAAAGGATATCTTGATCACCAATGGTTACCACACAATTGGGCTCGGTTTTACCTACAACTGTAATGCTTCGCTTCGTGGTTTCCTCGGGAATTTCAGTTTCGATGGTGAGAACCGGAGGAGTAATATCCAATGTAATGGTAAGGGTTTCTTTTGTTTGGAGTCCTTTTCGGTTCGCAGCAACCACATCAATAGTGTTGATCCCTTCGTCTAAAGTTAAGGAATGCTCGAAAGAGCCATTTTTGGTGATTTCGACAGGGGCTTGATTGATAGTAAGTGTAGCGGTTGGGTCAGTCATACCTGTAATAGTTAGATCCGGTTTATTGGTAAGTAGATTGTCGGAGGGATATGCAATTTTAAGAGGTGGTGGGACTGCATCAGGATTGCGAAGAACCTGAATAGTAACAATAGCAGTTTTGACAACAGTGCCTGCTTTGGCTTGAATCACCAAATCAAATTCTTTTTCAGAAGTGGTATCCGTAAAAGCAAAGGTAAGAACTGATTCTAGGGGTGCTGGACCGGAAGGAGGAGTAAACTGATAAGAAGCAAGTTCCTCTGGGGCGTTCAGCAAAGTAAGTTCTACATTGTCTTCTACATACGGATCGGGAGTAACTCGAATACCGATAGTGCCTTCATTCCCAGCCATTAAATTTAGATCAGCTGGTTCTTCAATATCTAGGATGAAACCCGGAGGACGAGTTTCTATGACTTCAATATATCCCTTAAGTTCTTTGGAATGATGAGATGTGGAAGAATCAATTTGGAAAACAAATTCCTGATCCGCATGCACAGGAGCATCAGGTGGTATGGTGAAATCAAGTCGAATTGAGGATCGTTCAAAAGCATCGAGAGTAATTTGGGGAACTACCCCACTTTGTTTTTTACCATCCACTGAGACAGTATAATTCCATTTTTCGAGAGATTTGTTTAGCACACGCACCTGATATGTATCGCGAATAGTTCCGTCGTTAATGATGTCAAACTGAATACTGCCCGTTTCTCCCTTGGTTTTCTTTTGAACCAACGATCCATCGGAAACTACGTAAAAGGAACGATAGTTAATTACTTTCACGGGATAGGTAGCTGATTGTAACACTTTTTTTGTAACATTGTCTTGGACAAAAACAACTAACGAAATATTAGCTAGATTAAAGAAGTCAAGGAGAGAAAAATCGACGTCGATTTCAAAGGTATCTCCTTTTGTTCCAAAAGTATCTCCAGATGGAAGTTTCATGGCTGTGCCAAGATAATCATATTTGTCATCGTTTGCAGGGGTAATAAAATCTCTCAACACAAAGTGATGGAACTTATCGCCGTTGACGGCGCTATATGGAATATGGCTTTCAATAACTGCAAAGTAGATATGAGGATTCTTATAGGGTAGGTTGTCCAATGCATTTACCGAAGCATGGACTTTTCCCATGCGACGCTTGGAGTCGAATATACTTCGTACTGAAATAGTAACTGCAGAGGATTCTTTCGATTTCTCAACGACTTTTCTTCGATAATCTTCATACATGCGAGCTCTTTTGGCTTCTGGTGTATTGTTATCAGTAGAAACACCTTTTAAGTAATCCGTTCCGTCAAAGAAAATTGTAGGCAATCCTCTGTCAGACATGTACCATTTCATCCGTTGTTCACTTTCTATCCATGAAAGACGAGGCACAGGATGATCACTTGTGGAGTCGACATAATACTCAATAAAGGTAACGGTTTCTTTTCCCATCTCTTCGTATAGTTGATCCATAGCCATGTGGGAGTAAACACAATTCAAACACCAAGTAGCAGTAAAAAGCTCACCCAAAACGGTATGAGGTACAAGGTCTAATTTTTGTTTAAAAACAAACGTTGAATTAAAGTGATGTGACTTATTGCCCTTTGCTGAGTCAGCTCGCACTTCAATTCGGTATTCTCCTGCTTCAATATAATCTGAAGAAGACTTCAAGATTAAATAGGTCGTATCCGTATCAGGTAAGTTAACAGAGGGAGGGTCAAATGTAGGTAGGGTGTTTTTTGGAAGCTCAATAGCTGAGAATGTAACAAGTCCTTCAAATCCATTTTGAGGATATACCTTAATGGGAACGCGCAATTCTTCTTCCGCAGAAGCTACAAAAAATGGAGTAATTTCTGCATAAAAATCTGGTTCACTGCTAGCAGATAATGTAAGAGAAATTTCTCTGGATTGACCATCCAAAAGAGTAACTGTAACTTTGGCTTCGTATTTTTTTCCAGCTTCTAGTGAGTCACCCTTTATGGTTAAAGAAATCTCTTCTGACGATCCTTTAAAATGGGTTGGTTCAATCGTGACAAAATCTTGGTTACAAGTAATATTCCCTTCGATATAGTTTCCACCTGTGTTACGTAAAATGAATGTTCGGGTAACAGAGGTAGAAGAACCAACCGAACCAAAATCTAAGAAATCAGGGGTAACACTAAGAGGGTTTTTATCAAAAACAGTAGAAAACGGGATCATTTGTACACGGACATTATAGGGATCCACTACTGCAATATAGTTTTGAAAAACCGTTACATCTGTGGGATAAACAAAATAACCCGGTATCAAGTCATAGCGATAATCGGTTTTTCCTTTAGCATAGTTTTCTGGATCTTGAAAAATAGAACCAAACTGACCAAATACCTTGGATTGATCGGTAATAGAATTCAATATTTGAATACGATTGTTTAGCATGTCGGCAATATATACTTTGCCTGACATGTCGACATGAATTCCGTTTGGACCAAAGTAATTGCCAGTTTCAAAGCCTTTTTTACCATAGGAAGTGATATAATTCCCTTCTAGGTCATAGACAGTAATGCGAGAATTTCCAGAATCCGTAACAAATATTGAATTTTCAATAACAGCGATCCCTTTCATGTTAAAAAATTGGTTATTTTTAGAACCAAAAGAACCAAAAGTTAACAAGGGATCTCCTTGGAGAGTCAAAACTTGTACTCTGGAATTGCCAGCATCGGATAGATAAATCTTGTCGTCATACAAACAAATGCCTTGAGGAGAAATAAATGTTCCAGGTTCTGTTCCATAGGACCCTATATTACTAACAAATGTTCCAGCTGTAGTGAATATACTAATTGCTGGTTTCATTTCATCAACAATATAAACATGTCCATCATACACAGATATGTCAACAGGATTGAATAAATCCGCTTTATGCATTTCTTCGAAAGAAAAGTGATGAATAGGCTCAAAATGCTCATCGAATACTTGTACAGTTTTCAAGTGGGCATCGAGTACATAAATATCTTTTTCAGTAGCAGAAACAGCAATGGGCTTTACAAATCGACCTGAATAATCAGGTTTTTCTCCAAAAAATCCGTTTTGCCTTCCATCAAATGTATAGGTTAAGATTTCATTTGTAACAATGTCAGAAACCAAAATCTTGTTATCTAAAATGGAAACACCAAAAGGACTTTTCGTTTCTGGTACGGCCACGACAGATTGGTAAACACCATTTTCGTCATAAACATGGATGCGTTTATTGCCGGAGTCTACAATGTACACTTTTTCTTCATGAAAAGTAATACCTTTAGGTTTGTGGAAACCTTTTTCTTCGGTTCCACTAAATCCAAATACGCTAACAAAGGATCCAGCATCAGAAAAAATCTGAACTCTATTGTTGCCTGTATCGGAAACATATATTTTTCCTTTAGCAACCTCTATACCCAAAGGTTTACTAAAAAACCCATCTTCAACTCCTTGTGAGCCGAAAGAAGAAAGATATTTTCCAGTGCGATCAAATATTTGAACGCGAGCATTTCCAGTATCCAATACAAACAGTTTAGTTCCATCTGTGGCAATATCCGTAGGAGTGTTAAAATTTCCCGGTTCACTACCGAAAGATCCAAACTGAGACCGGTAATTTCCCTTGGAGTCAAATATTTGAACACGAGCGTTTAAAGAGTCAACAATATACAGCTCGTCTTCTGTTGTACAAATTCCAGCAGGTTGATCAAACTCTCTTTCGTTTTGACCATATCCACCAAAAGCTAATTGAAATACGTTACCCCGAATAAAAGCTTGAACGCGATTGTTTTTGGAATCTGCTACATACAACCTCTGCTGTTGAATGTTGAGATATGTAGGAGCAAAAAACATACCGGTCGGTATACCCCCACCAATAATAGAAATTTTACTATCTTGTTCTACCTCAGAAGCAGATACATGTCGATTCAAGGGAGACATCAACCCTAGCAGTAGTAGTATTGCGAGAAACCATGAAATATATTTCTTAACCATCATACAAAACCCCTTCAACGAATCTAATGATCATAGGGTGCAGGAAAATCGATACTAACGGTTCGTGTAGAACCTTCCCAACCAACTTTTGCACCTAGCAATTCAGATACAACACGGACAGGTACAAAAGATCTTCCATTTCGAATGACAGGAGCTGCTTCTAGTGGTATTGTCTTGGCAAAATAGGGGCCAATAACTACCCTTGCATCTTTTTTGTCAATCCAGAAATACAAAATCTCATCGCCAAGTTTATAGCTAACCATTCTTTGGTTGTTATCCCATCCTATTTCAGCGCCTAATGCTTCGCCGATAAATCGTAGTGGCACAACTGTACGACTATTCAATATAAAAGGGGCTGCATCAAGAGTTTGGACTTTATCATTTACTTTTGCTTGCGTATTATCAATTCGGAGTTCAACTCTGCTCTCATCTACAACCACACCATAAAACAGTACTTTTGTTACATTTTTAGGTTCTGCAACAGGCCAAACTTCAAGTGTACATTTAATAGTATCGCCAACTTTTGCAACATAAGGAGACATCTGAACATGCATTTCTTCTTTTTTCCCTGGGTCAACGGTATTAGGGGATTCTCCTTCATCAAGAAAACAGATATTGGAGTAACAAAACTGAACCAACCATTCAGAATCGTCATGTTTAGTATACTCATGAGTAAGTTTAGCATACAATTTGCTAGGTTTTTTGGCAGTATTTGTAAACGAAAAAAATACACTATTTTGGTTTGCTGTTGATAAAACTAACAAGGGTTTAAAGAAAGTACTTTGAACAACAGCGCTTTCTTTTGCTTGCAACCCTCCCACTGAAAACAATGCGGTTACACCCATTAAAACTCCCAAAAAAACAACTAAGAAACGTTTCATATTCTTCATAAGACACCCCTTTCGAAGAAATTAATGAGAACCTCTTCTTAATCTGAAGAGGTTCTCATTAATTTGTTTTACTTTATTATAATACAGTTAAAAGGTTAAAAGTTTCATTTTACACGTAAAAGAACTTCACCTTTTTTGTATCTTCCTTTTGAATCCCGAGCTGTGATAATGATCCTATAGAGGCCTTTTTTAGTATAGGTATGTCGCAAATCTATTTCTTCAATATCTGCTTTTTGATCTTGGATCATATTCCCATCAGCCCAGTCCCAGCTGAATAAATAATCCCCTGATCCACCTTGTAACTGAAATTTAACTTTTACTTCTTTACCTGTTTCAATAGCACCATCAGAATCTAGATTTTCAAAATATACTTTGAAGTAAAGAGGATACTCTCCAGCTTGTTTAGGCCTGACTGTAACGGGACAAATCGAAAATGTTCGCTTATAGGCGGGATCAGAAATAACTTCCACGGTATTTTGTAGTTGATAAGAGGCAGCGTCGGAATTCATTTTTGAATCTTTTACCCTGCATTTGATAACGATATAGTCTCCATCTTTATCAGATACACCAGGGTAGCCTATGCTTGAACAAGCATAAGGATAGCATTCTCCTGCATTCAAATCACGGATCCCCATAAACAGTTTTCCATCGGAATAATTTGCTGCAGGTTCACTATATAAAAATTCTAAACTGGGATCGAGTTGAAATACCAGCATATTGTTAATCAATGGTTCATTTCCAGTATTCTTCATTTGGAAGCGGAACCGAACTTCATCACCCACATCAACTGTTTCTGGTACGCTCTTGCAATAAACTTCGGCTTTGTACACATTCACTCTTCGTGAAACTACTAGTTTAAACTGTTTATATACAGAAACATCTCGAGAAGTAGTAATATTGCGGCCTCGTATGGAAATCATGTACGTGCCAATTGGAGTATCAAGATTTGTTGTAATTGTAACTTTTGAACGATACTGAGTATTAGGACCAGTGGGCATAGGTCTAAAGGAAATTTCAGAGTTAGAAGGCAATCCATAGATATCGTCAAAAACAACCTGCTCGGAAAAACCAAACATCGGTGTAATATTTATCATTGTTTCGCCGGTTTCGGTTTGCCTTACATAAACAGTAGCAGGTTCAAAATTCATTCTAAAATAAGGTTCATCAATAATATTCATAATGACAGTAACAGGATCTGCAGCTTGGCTTGCGGTGGATGCATGCACAATCACATCAATATAGCCCAAAGGTGTATTGGTAGAAGTGTTAATTGAAATTTGGGAGCTAAGAGTAACGCCTGAGCTAATGGGGAAAGTGGAGGGAGTAATTGTATAGGTGATACCGAGTTCTGAGGGTTGTTTGAAAACGCCTGAATGACGAAATTCCAACGATACGGTCACGTCCCCGCTAACACCAATAGAGGTAACGCTAGCTGAATACTCTCCCTCAGAACCACGAAGTACATCGCGGTAATCGGGGGTAACTTTCAACTTCAGTTCTTCTTCTACGGGTGGCGGTTCTGGTTCACTACCAGAAAACACATTACCGGAATAGGCGACAGCAAAGGGTTGCACCCCAGTGGTAATGTTGGCACCTACAATTTCAATTCGATACTGTCCAGGTTGAGGCTCTGGAATACGAATTACCTCTACATTATTTAAAGCATCGGGGGTAGTAGGATTCAACGAAGATACTCCTTGAGCATCAAAGCGATTCCCAAAATAATAATCCCCGCTAGGAGTTACAAGCTTAAGATCAAGATTATTTACTAGGGCTGGACTTGCACCGGGCGTCGCAGGAGCATCTGTCCATACAAGTGTTATAGATAGTGGAAGAGTGACTCCGTCAGCAACGCGAAAAGGGATAAAATGAGTTTGCCCTGACATTAAGCCCAAATTCATTGGATGATCATAAAATTTTGCTCGTACACCATCTTCTGGGTCAAGGGATTGTTTTGCATCGACTCGGCCCCAACCAATATTTCCATCGGGGGACACTAAGTCGGTACCTGATTCATTTTTCATGCCTACATAATAACACCCATTCACCATAGTTGCCTTTAAAAGTGCTGAGCTAGGATTTCTATAATCTGTAACGATAGTTCCATGAGTAAAAAATTCTCGAATACAGGCTAAAGCTCCAGCAGCAACAGGTGTTGCCATGCTAGTACCCTGGAATGACGCCCAGGTATGATTGGGTGATGCTTGGGAACCAGTGGTCACTGAAGAGTAAATTGTCTGTCCGGGAGTTACAACGTCTGGTTTAATGCGCCCATCGCCAGCTAAACCCCGTGAGGAAAAAGATGCCATCCAATCATGATTAAAGCCCCCGCTATTGTTTTGGGAAGCTCCTACTGAAATGCAGTTCTTTGCATTGGGATGAGTGTTCATTGTCCCAGCATTTGGTCCATCGTTTCCCATAGCAAAAAGAATGGAAAAATCTTTGTTCTCCCATATGAAGGAGTCGATACTAGATGAACTAGTTCCATAGGCATTGGTGCCACCACCCCATGAATTTGTATGAATGCGAGCACCAGCATTGTAGGCATCACCAAAAAGTGTATCAAATGCAGGTGGAGCTACAGCTCGTAAACTTCCAGTAGTAGCAATGTTTTGCACTACAATATCAGCACCAGGTGCCATTCCTTTGTGGTTTCCGCCAGGAGAAGAATCACCATCTCCAAGTACAGAACCGGCTACGTGAGTTCCGTGTGTATTTGCACCCAATGGAGATATGAAGCAGCTCCAATCAGCTGTGGCTGGGTCACCACCAACGTTGTAGCTGAAATGTCCTACAACTTTGTCACCGTTGGTTCCAAAATTAGGATGCATCGTGCTATCTTTAACACCTGTAGACAAACCTGTATCAGCTACTGCAACAATTTGGTGTTCGCCAATATTGTCTTCAGGCAAGTTGTTTGCGTTGGAAGCATTTCGAACTCCAATCACTTGGGCAGCATATTGATTGAAAATTGTATTTTCAATCATCTCTTCTACATAGAGTACATTCATATCAGTGTAGAGGAGATTTAATTTTGAGAGAGGAAAGTCAAACAAGTGCAAATGGCCCTTGTTAAAACTTATATAAAAGTGAAATTCGTTTTCTTTCACATTGGCCATCTCAAGAAAGCGATTAATATTAAAGGTTTCTGTAGTAGTCGCAACAATGTTCGCCACTTGCGCTGTTTGGTTGCGCAAGTCTTGTGATACCTTTAAGAATCCAGGCACTTGACCCATTGTTCTGACAAAAGGAAGTGATTTGATTCCAGGCATCATTTTTCTCGTCGCTTTCACGAGATAAGCAGAATATTGCAAGGGGGAGTGAATTTCAATACCTTGCGCCTCTACAGTCACAATCCATTCCGGCTTAACGGGACCGGAAAATTGCAAGAGAAAAAGACCTTCATCCGCCATAGTGCTAAGATGCGCTTTTACTTCCGAAGGGTACACCATGTTTTTAGCTCCATCGGAGGTAAACACGAAACCACCATAGAATATTTTGTCTATGTCGGGTGTTTCCGTAAAATGGATGTTTCTGACTCTAAGAATTTCTTCCTCGGTAGGAGTTACATTGAAAAGCGAAAATTCATCATACATCTCCAAAACATCAAACCCGCCTCTTTTAAATTCTTCTGCGGTTGATCTTTCAATGTAAACAATTACCTTTTTCCCTTCACCAGCATAAATACTATCTGAGCGTACAGAGAAAAAGATAGAACCTAGTAAGAAAACAATAGCAAGCATAACATGCAACAATTTACCTTTAAACATGCTTATACTCTCCCTTCTCAAGAGATAAAAGCCCTTTTCAAATCAAAATTAACACTTTCCAATAATCTTAAGATAACTCGTATCAAAGTCAAGAAAAAGGACTAGTTGATTGTTGTGTTTTGTGGAAATCTTTTGTATATATATACTATACAAATAGAATGAAAATGAACGTTTTCGATCCATTGGCGTAACCTTTTATCGCGATTCTTCGTTTATTGATAAGCGAAGGGAGGTGGTTTTATGTGGCTGAAACAGAGTTTTATCATCCTTATTTGTTGCATGATTTTCCTGCCTTCGTTGCCATTCCAAACTAATTATACACTTGGCATTGAAAATCAAAACCAATATATTCTTCGGGTACGTGTAAAACACTCTTCCCAAAGAATCTCTCTGCAATCTTCTGACAACCTACTTGTTTATCATCCATTCTCAGATGCGTGGTTATCCATTGGTTCCCCTTCAGCATCGCCCTTTATTGTATCTTTGTGCAGGCCCACCTCACCTGTTTACTATGTGCAACTTCCTTTGGCAAAAAATCCTCTTGAAACCGTACAATCCATTCGGCATTCTTTTTTTTCTTCCTCTTCTCTTTCTTTCTATATATCACTTGATCAAAAACAACTCTCTGCTAGAATCGGACCTTTTTATTCCGAGAAAGAAGCTTCCTTTCTCTTGTCTTCCATGGCATCTTCTATGTCCGACGGGAAGGTAGTAACCATTGAAAAAAATACCCCCCTGTGTTTACTTGATTTAAACTCAGGGATTTATATACAAAAAACAATCTCTGATCAAACTAGTACTTTTAGTACTTTGTTGCAGATCTCTCCTCAATCTAGGGATGGTTCAATACAGGTGGGAAATTATTCTTACTATGGTTCTATTTGGATCCATTCTCCAAACAACATAGACTTAAGTGCTGTGAATCACATTGATATGGAAACCTACTTAAAAGGGGTTGTTCCCGCTGAAATTTCTGCCAACTGGCACATGGAAGCACTCAAATCACAGGCTATTACGGCTCGAACATTCGCACTAAAAAGAGCTCAGGCAGCTCGTAAAAATACAACCTCATACTACGATGTTACTGACGACACTTACTGCCAGGTATATCTGGGCACTAGACAATTTAAATCAACCAATCAAGCAGTAGAAGAGACAAAAGACTTAGTTCTTACCTGGAATCAACAACTGATTACCAGCCCCTTCCATTCATGTAGTGGAGGTATGACTGAGAGTAACGCCAACGCTTGGAATAGTTCTCCTTATCCTTATTTGCAACCAGTAGATTCTCCAGGAGAAGAGATTTCTCCCCACTATTCATGGTACAAACACTTTACAAAAGAAAATTTCCATTCACAATTGCAACTTTTGTTAAAAGAAAAAGAAAACATTGCCGTAAATACTATTGAAAAATGTGAATTACAAACATTTGAGAACAGCCATCGAGTCCGCTTTGTAAACGTATTTACCGAAAAGGGTATAGTGCAAATTACCGGGCTACAATTTCAATACTATTTTAATTTGAAATCGAGCTGGTTTGGAATTTTTGATGATTCTTCTGGGAATCGCCAGTCTGTTCCTCCACCCCTTATGAGAACAAACTTGACTAATACCCAAACACAATCACATGTTTACTTGTATGGAAAGGGTTGGGGGCATGGCGTAGGTCTTCCCCAATATGGTGCTCAAGCTGCTGCTTTGAGAGGTGAACCTTTTTCTGTTATTGTCACTCGCTACTATCGAGATGTTTCTATCGCTTCTATGCAGCCATTCTATCAGCAACCATCTGCAGCATTAAGTCAACTTGATTCTGTTGCATCTTCTACGAAAGATTTCTCACCAACAGAGTTTGAAACATACTCGTCAAACCTTGCACGTCTTTCTTTTTCATCCCAAGAAATTGACATACAGTCCCCTCACCCAAAAATTGAAATAGGCTCTCATCCGACCATAGATATTGCCATCGAAACAGGATCAGACGTTTTTGGTGTCACCTTTTATTTATATTTCGCACCCTCTATCACAGATATCCAAAAAGAAACCTGCAAAATAGGGAGTTTTCTTTCAGCTGGCAACGTTCATGTCAACTCCATAATCAAAAAAGAATCCACACAGGATGGAGTGCCGTATTTACATGTTGCGCTTTCAAGAGAAGGCAAAGAAAATGGAGGTGTATCTGGCTCAGGAACATTGCTGTCTTTTCAGTTAGAAACACTATCGATTGGGTCTGGATCTATCTATATTGATAATGCAACCTTATTGGATGCAAAGTTAAATCCAATTCGAGTCGAAACATCTCCTTTGGAGTTTACTGTTTTTAAAACTGACCGCGATCCTCCTACAGCTGAAATTGTCTCCCATCCAGATCCAATATCGAACCAGCAAATGGTCCAGTTTCGATGGACTGGTGAAGACATCCAAACAAAAACGGAGGATCTGTTTTACTCTTATCAACTCAATATTGAACCATGGAGCCCTTTCTCGGCAGAAACATCAAAAGTACTCCATATAACAGAAGATGGAGAGCATATTTTTCGCGTAAAAGCCAGAGATTCTTTTGGCAACGTTACTCCAGAACCTGCATCGTATGTTTTTACTATTGACACAAAACCCCCCAAACTCCTATTTGATCCATTTCCTGATATCATCTACACAGATTTTATCGATGTATCTGGATCGTCTGAATACAACGCCAAGCTTACCATTAACAATACACCTATTCCTATTGGAACAGATGGATCGTTCTCCCATCGATTGCCTTTACATATCGGTTCTAATACTCTACATGCGGAAGCTGTCGATCTGGCAGGAAACAAAACAACCATTGAATATACCCTTGAAAGGAAAGTGTTTGAGCCAGTTTTTATCTGGTTACAGATAGGAAACGAAAAGGCTATTGTCAATCAAGAATCTGTACTTATTGATTGTAAACCTTTTACCACCAAGGGTCGTACTATGATTCCTTTGCGTTTTATAGCAGAAAGCTTTGGAGCAAATGTTGATTGGTACGAAGACGAACAAAAGATTTCTATTCAGATTTTTGCACCATTTACAAAAAAAATTGACCTTTGGCTACATCAAAAAACTGCTCTTATTGACAACAAACTGGAAGTTACGCTGGATGTTGAACCTTTCACCATCCCTCCAGGTCGAACTGTTGTTCCACTACGATTTATTGCAGAAACTTTCCATGCTTCGATTGAATGGCATCCACAAGATCAAAGCATAGAAATTGTGTTTCCAAAAAAATCATCAATTTTCAGTTTAAACATGGTCCAAAATTGGTTTGAAAAAAGCTTCAATACGATTATGGATCTTTTTAATGGAAGGGGATAATGTATGAATATCCACCAATATGCTCGAAATACAATGTCTGGACTTCTCTGTTTATGTATCGTAATCTCTAGCCTTGTTATTCCATGGAATCGCTCTATTTCCTCAGTGTATGCTCAAGAAGGAAGCGATTGGCCAACATTCCACCAAAACGAATCACGTACTGGGGTTTCTTCTGAACTCATTCAGGTAGAAGGATTGCTTGAACAGTGGCGCTTCCAAACAGGAAGCTCCATTTCTTCCTCTCCTATCGTTCAAAACAACATTGCCTATATTGTGGCTGACAATCGAAAAGTATATGCAATTGATACAGCTGAAGGAGAAAAGATTTGGGAAACGGAAGAACGTTTTTTAAACTACCCACTTCCGTATGGAGCTCCAACATATAGCAATGGAAAATTGTTTTTTTCTACGGGTGGATCGTCCGATACTCCTTCTTATATGTACTGCCTACGTGATGACGGAACAGAACTGTGGAAGTTTGTAGCCTACGGTCAAATCACATCCAGTTCTTGTTTGGTCTATGGAGACAAAGTTTTTTTTGGTACCTCTACGGAATTTCTGTATGTTTTAAATGCAGCCGGTAGTGAACTGGAAAGAATTCCTTTAAACGGAAGTGTCATCTCTTCTCCCATTATTGGAGCTGGCAGAGTATTTGCAGTAACATCAGGTGGCCGTCTTTATGCCTATGATTACAGTGATTTAAAGCCTCTTTTTGATCGAAACGGTATCCAATTACCTATTGGGACAAATGATGAATGCAAGGCCTCTCCTGTTTATCTTGATGGAGTGCTATACGTCTCCACTAGATCTGCTAGTGGACAAGGAGAAATATTCGCTATCAATGCCTACACAGGTGAAATCATTTGGCGTACGGGACAAATCGGTAACTTTGTTTCCACTCCTGCAGTAACACAAAATACACTCTTTGTTGGCGACGAAGATGGAAAAATGCTAGCCATTCGTCGTACAGACGGAAAAACAAAGTGGAAGTTTCCAGTTCCGGGTAGAGTAGTCAGTTCTCCTGCTGTTACGGGCGAATACGTCGTATTTGGAGGAGGAGATGGAAAATTCTATGCACTGGATACCGAAACAGGCAAAGAAGTATTCTCAACTCTTCTAGGAAATGAAATCAACACCTCTCCCATTATTACGAAAAATAAGATTATTTTAGCCTTTTCCAGTACATGTGTTTGTTTTGCAGACAATATAGATTTTGGACTTTCCTTATCTCCTGCAAATGTCTCGATGTATCAAGGAGAAGAACGAAATATTGAAATTCAAATCAGTGCCACCTCTTCCTTTTCTCAAAATGTTTTTCTGCGTATCGGAAAAACTCCTTTGGGAATTGAAACGATTGTTACTCCAAACATAGTCAAAATGTCAGATAGCAATGCAACCGCGAACCTCCGTCTTATTGTGAACAAAGAAACAAAACCAGGAACCTATTTTATTGAGATATTTGGAGAGACTCTTGGTCGAACAAGAAAGGTTTCTCTTAGTGTTGAAGTTTTGGAAATTGAAGAAGGCACCTTTACCCTGAACATCAAACCACCTAGTATTGAGATTGACGCTGGCAATGCTGCTGTCTTCAATCTTGATGTAAGTTCTCCAGATGGGTTTTATGGAGCTGTTAATTTAAGTATGAAATCTACCAATCCCGGGTTTAGTACGAAGTTTTCCTCTCCCTCACTGCGAGTTCCAGGAACAAGTCAATTGATTATTGTCGTAGATGTAACGGTCGATCCCGAGACTTACTCTTTTGCTGTGGAAGCAAAGGGTGGCGGTAAATCTGTCATGGAAAGATTTACAATCAAAGTGAAAGGAACAAAACGCTTCGACTGGAATGGTTTTGGAAACACAAACACATTGCGAAACTATACAGAGGAAAGCGTGAGCAGTAAACTGGAAGATCGTTACATGTACCAATCTGACAGCGATGCCATTCGATCCACACCCGCCATCATTGGCAACGTGATTTATTTTGTAGGAGAAAAAGCTTTGCCAGATGGCCGACACTCTACGAAGCTATACGCCATAGACCGAACTACGGGAGAAAAATTGTGGGATTACTATTTGGGTCAATCCAATCGCATCCTACCACCTATCGGGGAAGAGGAGGAGGACGATCCACCTCCATGGACATGTTCCCCTAGAATTCATGAAGAAAAACTGTTTGTTGGAACACTGGATGGAATCTTCTTCTGCTTTAACAGAAACACAGGCAGACCGATATGGTACCGAAATGTAGGATCAAGTATCCGGTCTACAGCTTGTATAGGTGATGATAAAGTCTATTTTGGTACTGAAAAAGGAGAGTTTTACGCCTTGTCTATTGAAGGTGGAGAACAACGTTGGATGAATCAATATGATGCCCCCATATACACCTCTCCAGCCTATTACAAAAACCGTGTATATGTTTCTACATATGACAACTACATGTACTCTCTCTCGTCTGTAAATGGTTTGCCTTTTGGAAAATTTAACGGTTTTCGTGCCAGCTTTAAATCCTCTCCAACGATTGGTAAAGATGGCATCTACATTGGTGGAGGTGGTGAGAACTTATTTTTCTATCGTGTGAATCCTTCCATGACAATGAAATGGCAAATTTTAACCTACGACGAAGTGCCCAATACTCCCGCTCTAGATGAAGATGAAAAGCACATTTACTTTATTGGGGTAAAAAAGAATCAAAATTTAAAAATGGCCGAGCTTCGTAAAATTGATACAGAAACAAAAGAAGAAAAATGGTCCTACTCTGTAGGCGGAGGAGCTGTTACAACAAACCCTGTTATTGCAGGAGATAAAATTTTAGTAGCCGGTTTGGACAAAAAACTAACCATGCTTGACGAAGCAGGAAGATTGGTCTGGGAAAAAACTTTGGATGCTCCTATACAAAGTAGCCCTGCAGTGGGTAGAGGGGTAGTTGCCGTTGGAACCAACTCTGGTAAATTGTATTGCTTCTCCTCGAGTGTCGGTTTTACATTGATCCCAGATACACAGTCAACCACACTTTTTCAAGGTGGTAGTGTAGACATAAAAATCAATGTCATCAATGATATTCCCTTGAAAAAACCAGTGGAATTTCAGCTCGAAAATGTGCCAGCAGGAACACATTATGAATTCTCTCCTTCACAGTTAAATACTGCCCCAGGAGAAACAACTCTTAAAATTCAAACCACCTCGGAAACTCCTACTGGTAGCCATAGCCTTCTTGTAATAGCGTTTAGTGGAACGATAAAGAAAACAACTCGCATTCAACTGCGTGTTCAAAACATTGCTCCTGGAGAATTTTCTCTTTCTTCCATTAACACAGAATTTGAGGTAAATGCTGGAACAACGGTTCGTTCTGATATTTCTCTTTCTAGAACGGCAGGCTTTAATGCCCCTGTTACCATGGGCCTCAAAGGAACACCACCCGAAGGTGTAGAAGTCACTTTTAACCCCCCTATTGCACCCTGTCCAGGTACAACTACTGCAAGCATGCATTTTAGTCCTATTGTGGAACCCGGAGAGTTTGAGTTGATAATCCTTGGCCAAGGTGGTGGCAAACATGCTGAATTGGTATACCATATCACTGTATACGAAACAATGCAGGGTGATTATGCTCTTAAGGTTTCCCCTACCTACCAGCAAGTGTATGCAGGTGAATCAGCAGATTATGAAATCACTTTTTCTGGATTTGATGGATTCAGTGAAAATGTAGATCTATCTGTTGATCAGCTTCCATCAAATCTACAGTTTTCATTTTCGAAACAAATGATTATCGAAGGACAAAAATCTGTTCTTCATATCCAAACAACACAAACTATGACCCCTACAGAATTAAAATTTATTGTACTGGGAAAAGCGAATAAAACCACAAAAAGAATCTCTGTTACTCTTGAAATAATACTAGCCGATGGTGATTTTTCTTTGAACCTTGAACCAAATTTTACCTTGCACGCAACAGCAGGTACTTCTGTCGAGATGACATTCAATCCTAGTTTTAGTTTAAAATGGACAGCCCCTGTAACCTTAACGGTCGGAAACGTACCGGAGGGTATCACGCATTCTATTGAACCATCTATCATTGAAAAAAAGGATTTTGGAAAACCTGTCACCATTACTTTCCATACAAGCCCATCTCTACCAAGTCAAGAGCACATCATAAGCATCCAGGGTATTGGAGGAGGAAAAACAAGAACATCACAATTCAAACTTTCTGTCCTATCGATTCAAGAAGGATACGCCTCGTTGCATTTTCACCCCATATATCCGCAGATTAAGATTAAAAAACCAACCCCTATTGATATTCAATTAAAAGACGCAAAAAATCTATCTTATATCGAATTTGAAATTCAATACGATCCTGTTTTGGTAGAATGTCTTGATGTAAAAGCATCTTCAATGCTTCTTCAAAATACAGCCGATGCGCATACTTTGTTGCAAGAAATTGACAAAGACAATGGCAAAGTTGTGATCAAAATAATGATGAACACTGGCTTTTCTTTACAAGGTACAGGAATGCTGATTACGTTGTCCTTTATTGGGATCAACAAAGGCACTTCTACTTTGAATATTCAAAAAGCATCTGCCAAAACTGAGGCGTTAGAAGAGTACCCCTTGATTGGTTCTGGTGTTGATGTCCTTGTAACAAACTATCTAGCCGGAGATGTGAATGGAGATGGAGTTGTAGATATTCACGACCTAACACTATTTGCAGCTGCCTTTGGCACAAACAAAGAAGATGCAAACTACGATGCCAGGTGCGATTTTAACGATGACGGAAAAGTGGATGGTATTGACCTAATCATACTATCGTATAACTTTGGGGAGCGTTTGTAAGAATATATCGAATGATCTTTTACTATAGGTATGAGCAAAAAAAAAGACCCTGCTACCAAAGCAGGGTCTTTTTTTATAGCATTCGGTTCGATTCTATTGGTTGTTTTTAGTGCTACCTATTGTAATGAATAATGATGGTTCTTGTTTCAGCAACCCACTCAACTTCTGCTCCGAAACTTTCTGCAATGAAACGTAAGGGTACAAACGTACGACCATTTTCAATAACGGGCGGACTGTCTAAAGAAGTAACCTTCTTGCCTATCATCGCTACTGGATTCCCAATTTGCATGGAAATGAACAAGTCTCCTAACCGTATTTCTACGGTTTCGGTAGAAGGTTTCCATTCTACCTCTGCGCCAAAAGCTTCTGCGATTGCTCGTATGGGGACCATCGTGCGGCCATTACGAATAAAGGGGGCCACATCCATTTCTTGGCTTTTTCCATCAATCATCATTGCCTTGCTACCAATCGTTAAAACAATGACGGTCGTCTCTTTAAAAGTATACGTAAGGGTCATTTCTGAAGTATTTCCAATACTGTCTACGGCTTTGATATAAATTTCATTTTCACCGGTTTGGATGGGTATTGTGCAAGAGAATGTTCCATCACTTTCTACTATTGCTTCGTAGCCATTCACAATAACTTCTGCTTCGGGGGGAGTTACGGTTCCAGTTACCATCAATTCCAACTTTTCTGGGGGTGTTTCGGGAAATGCATCTACTTCAATATCAGGACCCTTTGTGCGTTTCCAGATCACGATTTTTTCTTCTGCTTTTACTCCTTTTGGGTTAAAAGCACGAACAAGAAATTCATTTTTCCCTTCTTCCAGCTCAATGGGAATCGAGAACGTACCAGAAGAAGACACGTCTATTTCATTTTCGTCGAAAAACACGCTACAGCCTATTTGTGTTTCTCCATGAAGAGTAATTGTGCTCTTCCTAGTAAGGCTTGGGTATTCCTTGATTAGCAAATAGGGTGGTTGTTGCGAATCAAAAACTGTAATCGTAGGTGCATGAGTTAATACTTGAGAACCCTTAATCAAAATTTGAATAGTACCAGGGTAGGGAGGAGTGAAATAGAACAGTGAAGTTCCATTGGAGTCAATAGGCTCCCATTCTTCTACTCCAGGCCCTTTCAAGCCAAGAAGAGTATCCTTTAAGGAATCACTATACGCTTGATTTACTTTCAATACAACTTTTGATCGCTCTGTAGAATAGAGGAATTCTCCTTCTACAATCGAAACACTCAGCCCGGAAATAACATCAAATGACATGCAGGTTTGTTCAAAAGGAGTATCCATCGTGTCAAACTGATATACAGCACGAACTACAATAGTACTTTCACCGGGATTCGATGGTTGCAGTTCAACTTCAATAAAATCCTCGGTGGATTGTATATCTACTTGAGCAATTCTTTGATTATTTTCGTAAAAGCGAAGTCCTTTTAGTCCAGAACCAGCTTCTTTTATCTTCAATAATACGTTGTTTTTTGCTCCTGAAATAAGGTCGTAGTTGCCTAGATCAAATCCCACCGTAGAAAGGGGTTCTTTGTTTTGATCATAAGCAGAAATTTCTAGTGCTTTGCCCACAACCTTATCTTGACTAAAAGCAAACCAATCCATATGAAATGTTCCGTCAGGCCTGTATCGCCTTGATAGGCTTCCGCCATGGTCTTCTGGTTGGCCGCCAGCAACATCACTCACTCCAGCTTGTTTTAATAGCTGATTGCATCCTACAAAACCTCCATAAAAAACGTTGCCACAGGCAGGTATAACAAATTTCATTTGACCGTTCACGTCCAACAAACTGTCTTGATGGTTTACGATATTATCATTGTTGCGGTCAAGAATATGGACCAAGCCATCATGTGCGCTATTATAGATAGCTCCGGGACCAAACCACCCTGCTTGATTTCGATCACGTTTAGCAAGGTCAATGGACATGTTGTAAGCCATAGAGTTAGACGCCCATTTTCTAGATGAATTGTCTTGATCGATCCCTAGAAAAACAGGATCATAGTGCTCATTTATGGATCCGGAAAAGGGTAAATAGTGAACGTCTGCTCCACGAATCGTATTGCCAAGAGCATCTTTTATAGTAGCTGTAACAGAATATAATTCTCCGGGGATGAGTCCTTCTGGTGCTGACGGAGAAACAATATAGTCGACAGTAGGCAAGGCTACCTTTACATCCACCGAGCCAAAATCACTACGTCTTTTATTCATAACTCTTAATTTGAAAGACCCAGCATCATTGGCTACAAAATTTTTGAAGATGTAGACACCCTTTTTGGCTCCTGAAAAATCATATTGAATGATTTTTTTGTTGAACAAATCGCTATTGTTTGCAGCATCAGTAGATGTATTTTGCAAATTGGTGCGAACCCAATAGTAGTCCGGTACATTGAAGGGAGTATCGTCAAAGAACAATGCAGCCACTTCTTCTGTACTCAAAGAACCGTTGTCTGTTAAGTCCACTGGGGATCCATCCGATTTTTTTACAGTAACCGTGAATGGTTGACCTTGAAAAGCGCTTTCAGGTGAAACCCCTGCAGTTAAAATAGAGGGAGAAAGATCAATCTCATACGATTTTTGTGGTCCAGTGCTGTATCCTACTGGTGCAATGTTTTGTCCCGATAGATATACAGCATGTGAATAGTACTTGTGATTCATAGGATTAGGGTACAAAGGGCCAAATCCTCGGCTGTTGTTGTCATCTCCATATTTATAGGCAGTGATGTATACAGGAAGGATTTCGTGGTCTTCAATAACTCCATTTTTATTAAAATCCATTCCTACCGTATCAATAATACATCTATTCTTCTCAGATAGAACAAACTTGTACTTTCCTTGATTTCTTTGGAATGTCCTTGCATCAATCATTCCTCCGGCCCAAGTATTGGTAGAAAGATCATAACTTCCAACAATTTCGGTCTCAAAATCATTGAAAGAGATCTTGCCGTCATCGTTCAGATCATCAGAAGAAGAGTACGCTGTGGAATACCCAGAATTCTCAGAAGACTCTGGGGCCATCGTTACCCATCCATCTCCAGCTCCTTCTAAGGTTTCTTGATTGTATCGAGTTTTTACACCTCGGTCTTGCCAAATAAATACAACAGCATCATTAACTTGGCGTACACTTTGCATAGAGGAGTGCTCTTTGATTGTTGCAGTAAACTCGCAGTCTTTGCCATACTCAATGCCTCCTGCATAGTCTCCTATTTCAAGAGCATGCACCGGGATTCCTTCCATGGGAACATCGCAGCAGTCATAATAGTCTCCAATGCGTCCATCGGCCAAATGAACACGAATAGATATTTTCCCATATTGTACAGGAATGAGCTCATCTATAACGATGACCTTTGGTATACCTGTATAATTCAATCTTCGTGAATATTCTAAAACACTGTTTGCACGTCCGTAGCGAACACTTTCTCGAAGGCCTGGATTGGTAGTTCGAGTCCAATCTGCTCCAGTTAACTCATATTCTTTGTAGTTGGAGCTATCAATGATAACTTCACCACTCCAATTGTAGGTAAGGGGTACATTACTGCTTCCACCATATCGAACATTGCTCAAGGGGAAATAAGGAGTTAAAAAGGGTCCTTTGATCTCAATTTGAGTAATGCGGTGATTTCGATTCGATGATTCAAAGGAAAGAAGGCTTCCGTCATGCGAATCACGCAGTACGAAATAAATCCCATAATCTGTCATGGGGAAAAATTCTGTACCAAGCTTCACAAATTGGTTTTCCCAATTGGCAGGACAAGCGTTTCTACCCTCTCGAAGGATAGGGCCAGATCGGCCCATGTGGGTTTGCCCACCAGGATAGGATCGAAAATCTCGGATCATATGCTGCAGTACAGGATCGTAATCGGGTTGAATAGAAGAAGAATAACGAAATTCAGAATACTGCAATGAATGATCAATGGCGACGAATTCAGAAAATGCAATGCCATCATTTCTACCTCCATCATCTGGTGGCTTAGGACTTGGAGGATCTGGATCAGGGGGTGGATTGGGGTCAGAACTCTTCCATCCTAGCAAAGCAATCCCGCAATAGTCAATTCCATCTCCTCCTCCTGTTACAAAGTAAGGAGGATGAGAAATGGTCGAATTGTAATCGTACATTGCATGCGTTGTGAATACACGAACAGACACGTCATTGTTGTTTTCTCGAGGCCATAAGCACACAGGAAATTCTCCACCATCGTTGCCTATCAAGCCTTTCCCGTATGGAGTGACAAAAGCCCAGACTCCGTCATTTAAAACTTCCCCTAAAGTACCGTCAAAGATACCGAAAGTATCTCCTTTGGTGATTTTTCCTAGAGGAGGAAGTCCTGATAACTCACAAGTTCTACATTCAATTTTATCTTCTGAACAGTCGACATCTTCTAAAGAACCTCCATAAAGAGCTTGTCCATTGGCAGAATCGTAAGGTCCTGACACTTCATCTTCAAAGTCCAAAGCACCGTAATACCCTTTTCCAGGTGTAGGCGAGGGATTGTCTATCCACTTCCACAACAAATAGGTATTGTCACTATTCACCTGAACAATGTACTTATTACTCATGCCATCAATAGCTGTAAACATATATCGAATACCCGATCCTGTAGCATTGTAATTTGCAAGAATGTTTCGACTCGCTGTGGAGGAAATAGCCATTCCATTCGGATCATTCACGTCAGATTTGTTATCGGCATCAAACATTTTTAAAACTAAGTTCGGATATCGAAAAGAGATATTGCTTAAACAAGAAATGTTCGTGCGAAATTCTATTAATTCTGGAAGCACCGATATTGAATCAAACATGCGGCAATCATACTTGTTTTCAAGGAACTGCACAGCCCTTGGAGTGTCTACCTTCCAATAGCCGTAATTCCCATCCTTTGGTCCCTGATTCACATCTGTAAAATTTTGACCGCGGTATAACTCGATAGTAATTGGCACTTGCTTCCCTAAAGGGCTACAAGTCCCTTCCCAGGGGGTATAGGTAAAAGTATACTCTCGGACTCCTGCATTTACCTCTCGAATTGAGTCTCCCCCGTCAACAGATCGAATCAAAATAACGGCTTTTTCATTTGCTTCTAGTGGCGGTTGAATGGCTACCGTCACAGTAGACGTTTGTTCCACTCGAAAAGCAGGTGTTACACGGACATTTAAGTCGATTTCTCCGGGAATAACTTCCATGTCCATGCTACGGAAGTTGCCATTTTTCCCCATCGTAATCCCTGTTACAGGGTTTTCAAACAACCAAACATCTCCTATTTGTACGGTACTACCGCAGTCGTATGTTGTTCCTCGATACGACACTTGTGTTACACGTATATCTCCACTCGAAACTCTATCATTACCATCGACATCTCTATAGATAAAGTCTTGAGAATCAAATTCCCCATTCTCATTCTGATCATAATAATCTTCTACAATGAAGTCTTGTAGAGGAAATCCAACATCTGAATCCCCTTCAGCTACAGTGGTACCTGCAGCATAATCAATCAATGTTTCGCCCATATTCACATGGATCGAAGTGATTCGTAAATCCCCTGGGCTAACCGTTCGGGAATCATCAAAATCACGATATATTGGACCTTGGCAGCCATAGCGACTAGAGCTAGTAGAAGAATAAAAACGATCGGTTACTGGAATAGGGAGTAGCGGTAAATAGGCATCTGTATCGGAAGAACCTTGCTTCATGCCAAGAAATTCTTCGCACGTTTCCCCTGCCTTGTAGTCGTCGGATAAATTATTGGAGCGAGTATTTCCGCCAAATACATTCACATTTACGCCGTTATCCTTCCAGATTTCAACGCCAATGTATTCACGGTATTTCAATCGAATATTATGAAATGTTGTTGCAGGAGCGAAAAATTCCCTGCCAGATGGATCAAGAACAGTGCTTTTTTGAATCAATTGAGCTACTTCTGGTACATCGCCACTATGAGAAAACAATCGTGCCGATGTCACAGCTGGATTTGTCCCCATCCAAAGGTCACTTTCCACAGAGATATTATACGTATAGGTATCGCAAGAAGCTTGCAACACTTCCGACACCAACAAAACAGGGTGGTTTTCTTCGTTACCCAAAAGAGCTTGACCAATTTGAAAAACTCTTCCCGAATAATCTGTGTTGCTATATTCAATAGGTTCTATGGCTCCCGAAGGAGTAAATAAATACCCTTTATTGTTTTCTATATGAAGATAATCTCCAACGCGATACGGTCCAAGTGTGTTGTTTGCAGAGCTGGGGTCAACTCTACCGGAAGAAGTTCTGCAGTTGGTTGTAGGTTGATCACTTTGTCTAGCATCTTGAAACCGTCCATCTTGATCCAACCATATCTGTTGAGAATCATCCATGACAACATAGTAATGATTTGCTTCTGTGGATCTTCCACCAGCAGCAATCACATCAAAATAGATTTCTGTATAGTACACTGGGGTTGACTTTGTTGCCGAGGTGGCAGGCCTAGGTGCTCCTGCAGAGGGCATTAGATACTGACGATTTCCCCATAAATCTTCACTTCCTCTTTGCCATGGAAACAATGCACTATTGCGCAATTGTGTGCCATCACGACTAGTCCCAACAGGGACCCATTGTAAGGCCGCAAAAATTGCATCCTTTACGTTTGTATTTGCTTGCGTGGTTGGTGATTGCATCAACCCCACATGAAACATCGTGAAAGAAACGAAAATTGCACAAAGTATATGTAGTAATTTTTTCATTTTTGCCACCTTTCGACAAATCAGGAGTTCTTCTAACTAAAAGAAATACCGAAATAGCCCTATTCTGGTTCAGAAGAAAATAAGTGTGAAAAGGGCTTTTTCTCTCTGTATAAAGAAATCAACCATGATAAAAATGGCAAAGCAACTCTTGCTGTTCCAAGAAAAAAGATAGCCAGCATTGATAGGAAGGAATTCTTTGGATACATGCCGGCGTATTTTTCTAAAAATCGTCCTATTATTTCTATTAGTACGATCGCTACAAATGTAATCCCGATCTCTTTTATGTGCGTGCATATCTTTTTTTTATAGGTAGCCAGCATAAGAGCGATATAGGGAAGAAACGCAAACATCTCTCCTTGACTACTTTGGATACCGCTAATGCTGAAAGTTGGGTAGATTCCAAAGAGGTTCAAAAGAATATACGCAGATTTTAGACGGAACCAAGCGTAATAAAAAGATACTGGATACCATAAAAAATAGGCAACAGTTAAAGATACACTAAAAATCAAAACAAATACAAGAATGGATGTAGATTTTTTATTTTTCATGAAGGGCGGTATACTTCGCATCCATCTTTTGCATCCATAAATAATAGACTAAACACACAATGAATATGAGAAAAAACTGCCAAAAATACGAGTGGAGAAACTCAAATGCTTCAGGCCATTGAGAAGAAATGATAAAGATACTCAAAAGACGCAGTTGGTTGGTAACAAAAACAACACCGATTCCCCATGCAATGGCCAAAAGTTTTTCTTCCCATGGATGCCACGATGCCAAAAACCCAGACGTTAGAATAATAATTCCGTATACTCCAGTGCATTCATAGATGATTTCCATATCTATTGCACCAATAATATGGAAATAATTCATGGTAACAGAATATCCGAAAAGTTGAAGAAGGTGAAGAGTACATTTCGTAGTAACATACATGAACGGCTCTACAATAAAGGGCAGATGTAGCACCCATTGAAGTAGTAAGGCAGAACCGATAAAAATAAGAATGTATTTAAGTGCTTTTTTTGATTTCATGTTGTCTAAAAAAAAAGAGGCCACGCTTGGTGACCTCTTTTTTATTTTTCGTTCTTGATTAGAACGTTTGTTCTTCTTTTTTACGGAATACAAACTGCCATGCAACAAGCATCATTCCGAATAACAGAGCCAGGGCTCCCCAAACATCCAAAAATGGCGTTTTCAAGTTGAGATCTTGCCTATATACATGCAAGCCAAGATAGGTAACGGCGGATGGATTGGTGGGGACATTTCCAGGACCAACCCCTACCCCATTACCGATGACTTGTAAGGTATAAAAGCCTGGAATAGTACCCATTTTATCGGCGGTTGCCATAACCTGATCCAGTTCGTCATCAACAATGGTTACAGAAGCAGCTTCGCCAACTCTACCTGAGGTTGCATACGTAGAGAAATTAGCGGGAGTATCGTTGTCGAAAGCACGTACAAAATAGTAGTACGGAGTGTTGGGCTCCACATCGGCATCTTCATAGGAAGTGTTGGGTGAATTGACGATGGCAATGCGATTAGCAGCATCAATATACCGAGTGAGAGATCTCCACACTTCGTATCCACCTATAGGTCTTGAACCTCTTCGAGAAGCATCCCAAGAAATAATATTCAAGTTTTGGTTCACTGAGTTTACGGCAAGGTTTGTGGGAGGATAAGGATTGATGGTATAGGGAGTAGTCTGGAGTCGAACATTTGCAAAAGCATCTAAGGTAGGTGAGATCTCTACAATATTTAAATTATAGCCAGGAACTGGAACTTCTGCCTCAATACCCTCATATCCTGAATAATTATCAATGTAAACTTGATCAGGTAGATTTCGTAAAGAAAGTGTCACTTTTCCCGAAAAACCAGCTTTGCTTTCAATTTTCAGACGGTAGTTTACAGATCCGCCTGGAATTACTTCTTTTGTATAAACCTGCATAGAAAAGTTTCCAATACCATCTGCTGGATTTACATCAATCGCCGGCCTTGGCGGAAGAACTTTCATAGTACAAAAAACTTGTCGTTTAATGCTACCGGATAAAAACATGATGCAAAACTTATATACCCCGGGTAATGTATCTGGTGAAACACGAACTTTTATTGAATAACGCGTTCCCATATCAGGTCGCACACGCACTTCAGCTAAAGACGAAAAACTAGTACCAACAGTATCATACACATCGTATACGAAAGTGTTACGAACCCATTCAACAGAAGCTCCCTCTGGATGATTCGCAGGAGGATCAGTCCAATAGGTTCCGATAAGTACATTGTCTTCAAAACCGTTTCTAGCGAACAAGTCTAAATCAATTTGCTTGCAATGATCTTCACAACATTCTGTAGACGGACACTCTCCTTGGAATAAGGTAAACGTCGTTGGACTAGCATCAACACTAAAACCTGGTTTAGGTGGAATTACATTAAGATGGAAATATTCAACGACTTCAATTCCGGTAGTAAAGTCTAGTATATGAATAGCACATTGAGGATCAGAGGTGTACATATCAGCAACAGCTGAACCGGTTGATTTTATGGTTAACGGTATACTTAATGCAAGACCATCCATCGGAATCCGAGGGCTTAAAAATTGCTGATTGATAGGACTTCCCCCGCTATCCTGATTAGGTACATAAATATTCTCCGGAAGGTCCATCCATATCTTCACATCGCCAGCTCCAAAACCTCCTGTAGGTACAAAGGTAATAACCCCTGAAGTAAATGTACCCCGTTCATTAACATATGGGTCTGGATCTTGGGTAATGTCACAAGAAGGGGGTGCATTATAAACCATAAATTTTCTAAAATGGTGTTCTGAGTCTCTATGGTAATAATAACGTTGGTTGGGGAGTTTATAAATACTAAATTGAGCAATTAAACCCATACTAGAGTCATACAAATCATATACACCATAGATAGAATTTTGAAAATTAGGTGATGGGAAACTCTTATCTTCTCTCCATTCATCTTCTTCGAGAGTAAATTTTAAAGGTACCGTGTCTGGATCTCCTCCAACATCTTCCCCTTCCGTAGAATATAGTGGAACGGTACCGTAGTATTGATAGGCATATGGGCTTTCGCCTCCATGCATATAACTACTTGCGATAAACATTTTTGTGTCTACCGTATCCCCATATTCGTCTTTTCCGGTCGTTTTTTGCAGTGCTAGTATGGCGCCCGTCATAGGCCTAGACGGAGAAGCACCTGGGTCATTGATGGTTCCGCAATCATTCCATGTATTCATATTCGATAAATTAGCAAAAGAAAAGTCATTCGTTCTAACTAAACTCGAATTGTTATAGAATCCTGAATAAACATACCCTTTAAAAAACTCAAAAGTTGAGGGAGGAGAACCTACTTCAAATGGAACTTCCATTCGCTGCAGTGTTACATCGTCACAATATTTTGTGTTCCGGGGCCAACCAACATGAGTTAAATTAATTGTAGTACCGGATATGGTCCCTTTCCAAGCAATCGTTTGATTGGTTAAACCTCGCCGATAATTCATATAGGTATAATTTGGGTCGTATGAAGAAAGGTTTCTGTTGAACACATAGGTTCTGTAAAAAGTATTTTCATATGCATAGGTACGAGTATTGTTGTAACCATAACAATAAAAGAATTTTGTTGAAGTATTCCACTGAGCTGTATACGTAGTACCTCCATATGTGATGGGGAAAGAGTAACCCCCTGTAATAGGTATTTCTCCACAAGTTCCAAAATTGGCATCATTAAGCTGTGTTCGTGTAGAACTCCCATAATTGGCAGGAATAATTGATTCAATATCGTAGTTGGTGTTGTTTAAATATGCGATTGCGGACAAATAAATTCTGCTTCCGGATATGGTACCTTTAAACTTGCAAGTTGAATTGGAATATGCACGCTTATTAACACGATATGTATGGTTAGGGTCGTAAGAAGATGCATTTACATAAAAATTATAATATGACCCATTGTAAGCATAACTTTGGGTAGGTGAATAACTATAGCAATAGTAAAAAGGGGTAGATGAAGTAAAAACAGCAGTGTAGGTGGTCCCATTATACTCAAGAGGAAATTCCCAACCACCCGTAAGGGGAAGATCGCCAATGGTGCCAATTCTCGCAGGAGGAGGTGTTTTTAATGTGCCTCGAGTTAACGTGGAGGGGGTATTGTCTTGGGAAACATAATAATACCCACCGTTGCTCATAGATTGATAGGCATAGTCATTATATTTCTCAGTGGAAGTAGACAAGAAAAAGCGATCGTTAAGAACTTTAAATTCGTAGATAGAGGGTGGTCCGTAGGAATAACTACGACTACCATAGGGATATGACCAAACTTCTGTCCAAGCTTGAGGAGGTGCAGGGCTATTTAATAAAGCATCGAGTGATCCAGTATACTGATAGATTTTTAAATCCCAGTAAGGAGAGCTGTAGTAATAGGAACAGGATGGATCGTTATAGGTGTGGCAATACCGATCTTTAAAGGCAGCTATATAAACGCTACCATCGTAGTATGTAATGTAAGTTTTCCCGCTGGAGGTACCTTTGGCATCTTGATAGGATCCGGCATTATTGGGACCAGGTACAACATGCCCGTTATCGCCAGATTGGTCCCACATATCAGTCCAGTTATCTGCGCCATCCCATCGTAAAACGCATGTTTTCCCAGGATAATACCTCCCAACATAATCAGGTCGATATGTTCTTGCATATAGATGCCCTTCGGAATCATATGCACCATAATAATAGTAAGTCTGGTGAAAATCTCGAGTTGTATGCAATAAAAGACGTCCATTCCAGATACTACCATCAGCATCAATGTAGGGACTTTCTACGACAGTGAACCCACCACTGTATGCCGCCCAGTAATCACCAAAAAAAGAAGGATTAATCTTCTCCCACACTTCGGTTTCGGAATCCCAGTGTACCACAGCACCTTTTTGGTAATAATAGGTACGCCCATACTGCATATAATAGCCATCACCATAAGAAGAAGATGGTATAAACTGAAAGTAGTGAATAACTTTTGAACCATCTGGTTTAGTTTCTACTAGATCAGCAAAGGAAGTCATAAGATGGAGTTGATAGCCAGCCCAAGCATAGTTATATCCAGAATTGTAGTCAGCGCTACCATCTGTAATGGTTAATGGAGGTGATTTGGGAGTAATATTATCCCATTTAATTTTATTAGTTGCCTGTACTCGGTTTGTAAAAGAAAAAGAAAAAAATGCTGAACTGAGTATCAGACATATGAACAAAGAAAATACTTTTTTTGTTAATTTCATTCTTTGCCCTCCAATCAGTTGTTCTCAGTAATGATGACACTATGTGCAATAGTATCGTAAGAAGGATAATGCATTTCACCAACAAAGTCACATTGAATGTGTTCTTTTATTTCAGGGGGAAATCCATGAGAAGGATTGTCAAGAATTACAAGTACTCTTTCTCCCTCGTTGTTCATTTCAAATTGTTGGAAGCAAGTGCCTTCAATAATGGAAACGGTGATTTCTGTGGCGAGTTCTGAGCAGTGGACAACCATAGTTTGAGATTCTTGATCAATAGATAATATAACACCTGAAAAGGGCATCACTTTTTTTCTTTGTTCTTCTTGCTGATAAATAGACCCTTGAAATACAACAACGGTGTTGTTCAGAATTTGGTTTTCATAATCTGGCTCACCTACAGCTGTTATGGGGGATCCAATAGTCAAGTGATTTGCAGTAGGAAAAGGTTCTCCATCAATAATGAACCCGGTCATTTCATTGAATACAATGGTATAGAACTCAGCAAAATCATATGCATTTCTGTAGTTGTTGTAGTAACGAACATCAGCAATCTTAATAATGTTACGAGTAGTATCAATTTCAACTACCGTACCTTTAAAACCATCTGGTTCAGGGAAAAATGGATCCTCGTTGTGAGGAAGATTGTCTTCATTAAGCATTCTGAAATCACTAGGGATCTCTTGGATGTCTTTTAAACGAACAGGTGTTTTACCTGTAGCTTCTTTGGCTTTTTGGGAATAAAATACTGTTTGCAATGGAATTCCGCCTTCGTCACGATCGACCGTTAAGCCGTATGCGAGCAAAGGTGTAGCAAGCAATAATAGCACAAGCAAAACAGAAAATTTCTTCATAGCCTCACCTCTTTCAGTCAACAACTACCGTTATTATACGAAAAAAATACTCAAATCTAAAAAAATTGTTGTTAAAATTTTATATTAACAACTTCATTTTTACAACTGCTAATTTGATTCAAATTTTAATTGCCTGACCAAACCAACAAATCGTTCGGTTGTGGTCTCCCATATCAAAGATCCACCAACCTTGACCACTTGCCAATTATACTGGATTCCGTTTTGATATTCCATGGGTTCCACAGATTCTACCCATAAAAATAAACTCACCATTAAGGGATGATCTGCTACAAGAATGTTTCCTTCTGGATCGATAACTGGATGCTGTGCTTGTTTTTGGATCTTTTCTTGAATCAGAAAAACAGGTTTTGCGTTTTTATCTACCAGATAATCACCAATTTGAATTTGATCTGCTACGTCAGGATCTAGATTGGGAACTACAATTTCAATACGCACTGGCTCGAGAGATGCTTTGTATTGAGCCGACTGAACACCTTTCATGATGAGAAAAGAAAGGGACATGCAGACGATCAAAATGACAACGATATCTATGGCTTTCCATGTAGGTTTCATGATTTATTCCTCGGGCATCAATATTCCATACCCATTGTGTTTGCGTCGGTATAATACTGCCAATCCTTTGTAATCTTTGCTAATCCTATAATAGAGAAAGAAATCGTGCCCCAAAAGCTCGAGTTGTTCTACTGCATCTTCGTCAGAAAGAGGAACAATAGAGAATTTTTTCTCTCGAATGATTTGTGGCATTTCTTCGTCATCTATAATAGGTACAACTTCCTGGGGATATTCTTTCTTTACATGTCTTTTTTTATCGATCGTTTTTTCTTTGTACCGCCTAATCTGACGTTCTAATTTGTCCTTCAGCTTGTCAATGGCACTACGTACATTGGTATCTTTGGTTTCCGCTCGAATAATTTTTCCATTGACGTACATTGTTACTTCGGCCATATGAACCCCTTTGGATTCATTAAACACCAGGTCTGCCTCTCGAATTGGTTGAAAAATTTTTTCTAATTTTTCTAACTTTTCTTCAGCGTAGCTAAGGGTGGATTCGTCAAAACTATTGGAAGAGGAACTTTTTACGGTGATTTTCATAATAGCCTCCCAGGTTTTCAGCTTTCTAATCATTATATCGTTTTCATCTTTATTGCAAAAGTCCCTTTTCTTTTACGAAAAATTTTTTATACATGTATATATGGCAAACACTTTAGTAATGACTATTTTGGATATCCTCTTTGTGGGTATTATTGTGTACTACTTTCTTGTTTTACTACATTCTACAAGGGCCTTGCAACTTGCTATAGGATTGGCCCTATTGATTCTTTTCCTCAATGCTTTAGCTTGGCTTTCTAAATTTTTTGGATTGCTGGCAATGGACTGGCTACTTAGCGGAGCTATCAACATTCTGACGTTTTCTCTTCCGGTATTAATTGTTATTCTTTTCCAACCCGAATTGCGAAGGCTAATAGGCAAACTAGGAAGAAGAGAGTCAATTTTTCGACGATTAACCTCTTTTTTAGACACTCCTACTCTGACAGCAGACTCTATTGACATCCTTTGCAATGCGGTAAAACATTTATCTACATGCCAAACTGGGGCACTAATTGTTATTCAAAGAGATTCCCCTTTGGACTCTTTTGAGGAAAGTGGTGTTATCTTAGAAAGTAACATTCAAGAGGAACTCTTAATAACCATTTTTACTCCTCCATCGCTACTACATGATGGAGCAGTGATTATTACAAAACAAACCATAAAAGCTGCAAGAGTCATTCTCCCTTTAACTGACAATTTGCACTTAACTCGAAATTTTGGGACGCGTCATCGCGCTGGTATTGGCATTACTGAGGACACGGATGCCATTAGCATTATCATTTCAGAAGAAACAGGCTTTATCTCTCTTTCCATCTCGGGTCGTATCACGAGCAATCTAACACCGACAGAGTTGAAAGGAATGCTGTCTGTTATGTTAAAGGTAAAATCATGATCTCCCTTCGACGTTTTATCACACACAACTTGTTTCTGAAAGTTTTCTCGCTCATACTTGCTACATTGGTTTGGATTTATGTTTCGTTTGTATTTGGTGCAAAAGTTACCAATTCTTCTGTGTTTCAAATACAGATTCAGAATGCTCCCACAAAGTATCAGATATCACTGGAACAAGAAGAAGTGGAGATTACAATAGAAGCGCCCTCCAATACTATAGATACACACCGTAACAATATATCTGTATACCTTGATTTTTCTGATATTCAGTCCGGTTCATACAAGATGAAACCAATTGTTGATGCGCCTGAAGAAGTAACAGTCCTTGTCATTGACCCTCCGTTTATCGAAGTAACCGTCGAAGAAATCATTACCAATGATTTTCCTGTGAAAGTTATCTTAACTGGGAATTTGCAGTCGGGAAATATAGCAGGTGAACCTACGGTAAGTCCAGAAATGGTGCATATTTCTGGCATAGAATCTTCGATTCATTCCATTCATAACGTTTTTGTTGAAATAGATCTTTCCAATGCAAGTTCAGATATTCTTAGTCACGCAAAAGTTGAAGCTCGTGATAGCTTGAACCAACCGATTCCTGGGTTAACGATAGAGCCAGAATCAGTACAGGTTTCAGTACCTGTTTTGAACACTGACATTTCGAAGGTCCTCCCTGTCATCCCTACTATTAACGGCAATCCCCTTGGTACAGTTACAGCAATACTTGTAGATCCTGCCATCGTAACAGTGTCCGGGAATATTAGTATTTTGGAATCTCTGCAATCCCTACAAACCAATCCTGTCAACATTGATGGCCTAAACCAAACCCTATCTCAGGAAGTAGACATCCTTTTGCCACAAGGAGTTCATGTCATCCAGGACACGCAGTCTGTCCTTGTAACTATCACCATACAACCTATTGCTAGTACTGTTTTTGAAGACGTTCAAGTTAGTATTCTTAATCTGCCTTTTGATTTGGGCTACTCGATAGAGTTCCCCCGTATTCAATGTAAGCTATATGGGCTTGCCTCCAAGATTCCGCAACTTGAAACAATTGAAGCTTTTATTGATGTACAAGGATTGGAAATGGGAACCCATTCTGTTTCTGTTCAGCTACGAAATATTCCCCAAGGAATCATAGCACAACCAATTCCCGACAAAATAACCATTGAATTGTTTCCTATTGAATCTGAATCCCAATCTCTCCCGCATCTTTTGTCAATTCAAAAGTATAGGGCGCTTTGGTCGCCAAGTCCGATATAATTTCCAGCGAATCAGAAAGAGTCTCACCGCAAATATACTCTCGGTAGCGTTCCATCCATTTGGCAGCTTCTATGTTTTGCGTATAAAGAGCAAGGAAAATTCTCGCTTCAACATCCAAATCAAGTTGTTTTCTCTGAATTTGAATATGATGAACCAGTTCGCGCGCATATCCCTCTTCGATAAGAGAAGAATCGAGGGTTGGATCCAATACAATGACTGCACCGTGAGGTGTCTCTTCGGCCAAAAAATGCAGTTTGCCAATTACTTTTAGTAAAATGTCCTCGGAAGAGAGCTTGATGGTCGTTTTATCAGGCAATTCAAGGGTAACAGTGATACCTTCTGATACAATTTTACGTAGGTCGTTCACTGCAATTTGATCTAGACTTTTCCGTATAAGAGGAATTTTGGGGCCATGCTTTTTCCCTAGAATGGGGAGATTTGGTTTTACTGAATAGGCAGCATACTCTTCAAAAGAATCCACTCTTACCACATTTTTAACATTGAGTTCTTCTTGAATAAGAGATATTGCATCTTCGTCAACACGCATCTCTTCGGGTACAAAAATGTAACAGACAGAAAAGGGAGTTCGTACTTTTACTTTGGAAGCTTTTCGAGCTCGCAATCCAGCGTTCACTAAGCCTCGTGTAACATCCATGTTGGTCTCTAATTCTTTGTTGACCAGTTCTTGGTATTGCGTTGGATATCGATAGAGATGAATACTATCCTTGATCAGAGAAGGGGCTCCCGATTTCAAAATTTGATATATATAGTCTGCTAAAAATGGTGTGAAGGGAGAGATTATTTTTGCAAATTGGAGAAGAACAAAGAAAAGAGTTTGATACGCTGATTGCTTATCGATATCGCTATCACTTTTCCAAAAACGCCTTCTGGACCGGCGTATATACCAATTGGTTATTTCATCCACAAAAATTGAGATGAGTCTTCCAGCCTCTGTAACATCATATACGTCTAGTTTTTCCTTCACATTTTTTGCCAAGGAAGCACATTTGGATAAAATCCATCGATCCATATCTGCTTGAACATCCTTTTTGAAGCCATCTTCTTTTGTAGGCTCAAATTGGTCAATGTTAGCATACGTAACAAAAAAAGACAGGACGTTTAGCAGTGGAATAATAAAATTCTTTAACGCATCTTTCAATTGATCTTCCATAAATCTTCGGGGAACATAGGGAGTACTTGAGGTAAACATAGACCAGCGGATAGCATCAGCCCCGAATGTTTTAAGAATCTCTTGGACATCCACTACGTTTCCGCGAGATTTTGACATTTTCTCGCCCTTTTCATCCAAGATGAGTTCAAAGGTTAGAACATTCTTATAGGGAGCCCTATGAAACAAAAGAGTACTTAATGTGAGCAAGGTATAAAACCACCCTCTGGTTTGATCAATACCTTCTGAGATAAAATCAGCAGGAAAGCGTGAATCAAAATCTTCCTTGTGTTCAAATGGATAATGGTGTTGAGCAAAAGGCATAGAACCAGAATCCAACCAACAATCCAGAACGTCGGGCACTCGTTTCATGTCGGCCAAACAATGTGGACATGGAATATTGATAGAATCTACATAAGGCCGGTGTAAGTCAATAGGTTCTTCTAAACCATTTGTAGCTCGTTCTTTCAATTCTTGAATGCTTCCTATGGAATGGATATGACCACAATGATCGCATTCCCAAATATTCAAAGGAGTTCCCCAATACCGTTCTCGACTGATTGCCCAATCTTTTGCCTCTCGTAACCATTCTCCAAAGCGCCCTTTTTTAATGTGATCGGGAAACCACTGAATGGTCTCGTTATTTTTTTGCAATTCTGCTCGTATGGAACTCACCTGCATAAACCAACTCGTTTTGGCCATATAGATAAGAGGTGATTTGCATCTCCAGCAAAATGGGTAGGTGTGTTTGATAAGTAAATGGCGGAATAAGAGATTGCGTTTTTTTAAATCGGCGATAATTCCTTTATCAGCGTCTTTAATCCACATCCCTTTCCATGGCGTAACTTCTTCTTTCATCGTCCCGTCAATGTGGATAGACATTACAAGGGGAAGGTCGTTTTCTTTTCCTGCCTCCATATCTTCAACTCCAAAAGCAGGGGCGATATGAACAATACCCGTGCCATCCTCCATGCTTACATAATTAGCCGCAATAACAATGTGTCCTTTTCCTTCCATTGTTTCATCAAAGAAATGAAAGGGAGCCTCATAATGTAAGCCCACTAGAGTAGACCCAAGGAATTCCTCTCGAACTTCAAACGTGTTTTCCTCAAATATAGCAGTAACTCGATCCTTTGCTACAACAAAAAAACCTTGTTCTGTTTGTACTTTCACATACATTGCTTCGGGTTTAACTGCTGCAGCTACATTGGCTGTTAAGGTCCAGGGAGTGGTTGTCCATACTAGTAAGCTTGTATTTGGATCGGTTTTCAGTGGAAACTTTATAAAAATGGATGGATCTTGTACCTCTTTATACCCCTGTGCCACTTCATGGGAACTTAATGTCGTTTGACACCTTGGGCAATGAGGAACAGACTTATACCCCTTATAAATCATGCCCTTTGAAAAGATCTCCTTCAACCCCCACCAAACCGATTCTATATAGTCGTTGGAACAAGTAATGTAAGGATTATCCATATCAACCCAATACCCAATGCGCCTTGTAGCATATTGCTCCCACATTTCTTTGTAGGTAAAAATGCTCTGTTTGCATTGTTCAATGAATTGAGCCAACCCATATTCTTCAATTTGGTTTTTGCCTTCAATATGAAGTTTCTTTTCAACTTCTAATTCAACCGGCAGTCCATGAGTGTCCCATCCAGCTTTTCTAGCAACATAAAACCCATCCATGGTTTTGTAACGACAAACTAAGTCCTTATAGGCCCTAGCCAAAATATGGTGGATACCAGGTTTACCGTTGGCCGTGGGAGGTCCTTCATAGAACACAAAAGGAGGATACTCCTTGGTATTTTCCAATGACTGCTCAAAAATCCTTTTTGTGTCCCACACATCAAGGATGTCTACTTCAATATCCATCCAGGGTTTTTCAAGATCAATTTTTGTAAACATGTATTATCCTCCTACTATGACGATACAGTACCGATGTATTCCCAGATCATATCTTCTATGTCACCTGCAAGAATACCCTCGACATTTGCAGTCTCATAATTCGTGCGTGCATCTTTTACCATTGTATAGGGCTGCATAACATACGAACGGATTTGACTACCCCATTCTGCTGAAACTCCTTTTAATCGTAGGTCATTGATCTCTTCTAAGCGATTCTCTTCTACTTTTGCCATTAACTTTGAATATATGACTTGAAGTGCATACGCCTTATTCTGCATTTGTGAACGTTCTGATTGGCATGTAGCTGTAATTCCTGTAGGGATGTGTACAATGCGAACAGCTGTATCGTTTTTTTGCACGTTTTGTCCGCCATGCCCAGATGCATTAAATGTATCAATGCGCAAATCTTTTTCATCTACGTTTACAGTTGCCTCAGAAAATATTGGAATTACTTCCACCATACTAAAGGAAGTATGTCGTCTATGGTTCGCGTCAAAAGGGGAGATTCGTACCAACCGATGCACGCCTCTCTCACTTTTCAAAAACCCATACGCATAATCCCCTTTTACTTGAATAGTAGCGCTTTTCAATCCTGCTTCTGAGCCATGTGACATGGATAGTATGGAAAAAGAAAACCCTTTTTTCTTTAAAAAGGAAACATACATGTTAAACAATATCTGTGTCCAATCCATGGCATCTACGCCGCCGGCGCCGCTAGAAAGGGATACATAACAATCGCGTGCATCGTATTTACCATTCAGAAAAGAGCGTATCTCTACATCTTTTAATTTTGAATCCAGACGTCTCGTATTTGCTTCTAGTGATTTTTGGAAAGATTCTTCTTCGGGTTCTATTTGAATACATTCAAGCACTGTCTCAATTTCTAGAAGGAGCTCTTCCAGTTCAGCAATCGAAGCTTTCAATCGCTTGAGCTGCTCCAATTCTTTTAAAATCAATGTTTGGTCGTCAGAGGGTTGCTCCCAAAACTCTTGTTGGCTCGTTAGGTTTTGTAGTTCCGCTAATCTAGCAAACGTTCCATTTGTGTCAAAGGAACTCCTTTGCTTTTTTTATACGCTCTAAATACAGATGATATTTCTCATTTTCAGCCTGTAAATCGATCATATTAGTTTCTCCGTCCGCAACACTTTTTGTATTTTAGACCGCTTCCACACGGGCACGGATCATTCCTACCAATTTTCCGGGATCTTTCAGGTTTTTGTACGCTCTTATCTGCTTTCTTCAGCTCTCTGGTTTCTTTAAGTCTTTGTTGGTCTTGTGTATTTTTGTTGATGATCACTGGACGTTTTTGAACTTGAATACGGAAAAGTAGCTTAACTACATCTTCTTTAATGGAACTAAGCATATCCTCAAAGATTTTAAAGCCTTCAATTTGATACCGAACGAGTGGATCCTCTTGTCCATACCCTCGAAGACCAATTCCTTCTTTCAATTGATCCATGCTATACAAATGATCCTTCCATTTGCCATCAACGATGTACAAGAGAATCTGACGTTCCAAACTTCTCATGTTTTCAGATCCTACTTCTTCTTCTTTGGCAGCATACAATTCCTTCACCAGGTTGGTTGTGAACGTAGGTAGGTCTTTAATCGTTTCCAGATCAGGAAGGTCAGGCTTGGATGTCGTTAGGTCATATAGACCTTTGATATAATCTTCTACATTGGTATCCAATCGGTTTTCTTTCGGAATAGCCCGATGTGCAATGCCAACTGCTAACTGTTCTAACATGCTTTGAATATGGTCTTCAACTTCTTCTGATTCCAATACACGTTTTCTCTCATTGTAAATGATTTCTCTTTGCTTATTAAGGACATCATCGTATTGAAGAAGGTTTTTACGGATATCATAGTTATAGGCTTCTACTTTTTTCTGTGCATTTTCAATGGCCTTGGTTAGCAAACCACTTTCTAGTGGCATATCTTCATCCAATTTCAAGGTATTAAAAATGGAGGTAATTCTATCGCCTCCAAAAATACGCAGTAGTTCATCCTCCAACGAAAGAAAGAATCGTGTTGAACCAGGGTCGCCTTGTCGTCCAGAACGACCCCTAAGCTGGTTATCGATTCGCCGAGATTCATGTCGTTCTGTTCCGATAACATGCAGCCCTCCAAGGTCTTTCACTCCATTTCCCAATACAATATCGACTCCACGGCCAGCCATATTCGTTGCAATTGTAATGGAGTTTCGCTCTCCAGCTAATTTAATAATTTCGGCTTCTTTTTCATGATGTTTTGCATTCAAAACTTGATGGGGAACACCTTTACGTTTTAACATGGAGGAAATTTTTTCTGATTTTTCAATCGAACGAGTTCCCACAAGAACCGGTTGTCCGGTTTTGTAGGAATCAGCTATTTCATCTACAATTTTTCGATACTTTATGGATTCTGTCTTGTACACAACATCAGGATGGTCTTTTCTAGCAATTGGTTTGTTAGTGGGAACGACTATAACATCCAATCCATAAATTTCTCGAAATTCATTCTCTTCTGTTTTAGCTGTTCCGGTCATACCAGAAAGCTTTTTGTACATGCGGAAGAAATTTTGGAAAGTGATCGTCGCCAAGGTTTGATTCTCACTTTTCACCTTCAAACCCTCTTTTGCTTCAATTGCTTGGTGCAATCCATCACTATACCGTCTTCCAGGGAGCAATCGCCCTGTAAACTCGTCAACAATGATCACTTCATTTTCTTTGACAATGTAGTCTACTTCACTTTTAAAACAAAACTTTGCACGCAGAGCTTGGTTGAGGTGTCGAAGCATTTCTATTTGAGAATCTGCATACAAGTTTTCAATAGACAAGCTAGCCTGCAATCGTATGATGCCTTTTTCTGTGATGGTCACTGATTTGGTTTTTTCATCAATTTCAAAATCTTCTTCAACTTGTAAGTTGCGAATGGCATTTGCAGCTGTATAATAAAGATCTGTTGACCGCTCTGAAGGTCCTGATATGATGAGAGGTGTTCTTGCTTCATCCACCAAAACAGAGTCAACTTCGTCTACAATTGCAAAGTTTAAATCTCCTTGCGATCGTTGATTCATATCTCGCACCATATTGTCGCGAAGGTAATCAAAGCCAAACTCGCTATTGGTTCCATACGTTATATCGGCATCATAAGCCTCTCGTTTTTCTTTTGGGTCTTGATCGGCGGTGATAAAGCCAACATTTAATCCTAGAAATCGATATACTTGCCCCATCCATTCTGCGTCTCTCTTAACCAAATAGGAGTTAACAGTAACAATATGGCATCCTTTTCCAGATAATGCCTCTAGATATGCTGGCAAAGTAGATACAAGAGTTTTTCCTTCTCCTGTTTTCATTTCAGCAATTTTCCCTTGAAACAATGCAATACCCCCTAGCAACTGAACGTCGAAGTGTCTCATTTGTAGGGTTCGAAAAGCAGCTTCTTTCACAAGAGCAAAAGCTTCTGGTAGCAAAGAGTTTAAAGACTCTCCATTTTCATGCCGGGATTTGAATTCATTTGTCTTTGCTACTAGATTCTCATCGGACAAATTTTCGAATTCAGGCTGAAGTTGACTTATTCTTCGCACCAGAGGATTATGTTTTCGTAAAAATCGATCGGTTGTATCAAAAAATTTAATCATAACAACACATTATATCATGAATTGTGGATGAGTTAAATCTTCATATAATGAATTTATGAAAAAACGTTTGTTTTATTTTCTTCTTGATGGCTTTGGATGTGGTGAAACACAAGATGCTTTTCGATTTCAAGATGAAGGAGCCTATACTTCCCTTCATATTCTTCAGAACAATCCCGAGTTGTCTTCCTCCTATATACACGAAATCGGCCTGTTCCACTGTCAGGAAAACAATTCATACTGCTTCCCGCAAAACCCAAACAAAGATACTTTTTCTTGCACACAAGAAATGTTTGGTTCTATTCTGGGGGAATTCCGTACGTTTCCAAACGGTTTCCCTGCCTCTATTGTCCGCAATTTAGAAAACCTTTTCGGTACACATTTTTTAGGAAATGTTGCTATGTCAGGGACAAAGATCATTAAAGAGCTAGGCGAAGAATCCCATCAACATGGAGCTCCCATTGTTTACACATCGGCTGACTCTGTGATGCAGTTTGCTGCCCATGTAGATTCATTTCCTCTTTCTTCCTTGTATTATCTTTGCGAGATTGCTTGCCGCTTATACTGTCACGACCTTCCCCTTGGAAGAGTAATAGCCAGGCCTTTTCGAGGATCATCTGCTGAAACATATGTCCGTACAATGGACCGAAAAGACTTTGTATACCCCACTCCACCAAATCCCATATTAAGCAGCTTGCAAGATCAAGGAGTTAGAATTTACTGCAATCGAATTTTTTCTGACATATTTCACAGCAATGCCATGACAATTCTTCCAGGGAAAAACAATGATAGTATCTACTCACACTTTATATCCATCCTCCAATCGCCACCTATGAAAGAAAATGAGCTATATCTTCTGAATTTAGAAGACTTTGACATGTTATATGGACATCGTCGCGATGTGAAGGGATATGGAAACGAATTAATAAGATTTAGCAATGTGTTGCAAGAGAGCATTGGGCTGTTGCAAGAATCCGATGCTATTCTCATTAGTGCAGATCATGGCAATGATCCCACATTCACAAAGCACACCGACCACACAAGGGAGTATACTCCCTACATTTGGATCGATGCTCATTCCGTACACCACCTAGAACAACCAATGCCTTTGTCATACATTGGACAAGCCATTCAAGTTTTTTTTATGTGACACAATGAACGAAAAAATTTTTCTTCAGCATGTAAACAGTCGAATTAAAGAATATCAAAACGATTTATCACGGTTCCTATCAATCCCTCTTCAAAATATTGATTTAATGCAAAAAGGGAAACGGTATCGATCACTCTTTTTGTATTACAATCCACATATAGAATCAAAAGAGCTCAAAATTCGGTATGCAGCCATTATAGAGTTAATCCACACCGCTTCCTTGTTACATGACGACATCATTGATCACAGCAATCAAAGAAGAGGTTTGCCTACTTTAAATTCTCTTTACCCCATATCAATGCCTATTAGTAGTGGGTTTTTCTTGTTCTCAAGAATCATTATTGAGCTATCAAAAGAGCATCCAAAAGTGTATTCAGCCTTCTCTTCAGTTTTAAAAAAAATGTCCTTAGGTCAAATCTATGAAATTCAGAACGATAGTCCTTCGTTTTCTACCTACTTGCACATTATATCTCTAAAAACTTCTTCATTGTTTGCTTTGGCAAGTGGTATCCTTGAAAATGGTTTTTCGGAGAGTGAATCCTTGCTGGGCTACAATTATGGGATTGCTTTCCAAATCATTGATGATGTTATGGATTACATGGGAAGTGAAAAGATGATGGACAAACCACTTCACCTTGATGCATTGTCAGATCTCTATACATTGCCCATTGTGCTAGAAAAAAAAGGAGTTTCTAAAAAGAAGAATCTCCTTGTATGCAATAGAATAATTCAGCGGTATGTAAACAATTGCAAAAAACATCCTTCTTCAAACTCGTATCGGAAACCGATTCAAAAACTTATTGGATACTTGAATAGAATCCAAAAACCTTAATTCCGGGTAGATTGTTAATAGTGATCAGCACCACCATATTGGGAATAATAGCGTCCTTTTTTACTTTTTTCAGGATGAAAATAGAAAATGTTTCCCAGAACTCTTTTGTCTGATAACCGTTTAAGGTCTTCTTCATTCTTTATTGAATCATCTAGGTATTCAAACAAGAATGCTAGTAAAACTCCTAAAAACAACCCCAAAACGATTCCTATGGCAAGAATAAGCATGAAGTTCTTATTGGTAGGATTTTCTGATGTCGTTCCTTCCTGGTAAACTTTTACGGTTGGAGTTAGTTGCTTTTGTTGCAACTCCATTTTTAAGAGCTGGTCCATTAGATAGGATCGGATTCGATATTGGGCCTCAATGTCTTCTTGTAGGAATACTCGTCTTTCAGAGGTGATTGCAGGGTTTTCAATTTGGTTTGCAATCACGTTGATACGATTGTTGATTTCCTCAATCTGTAAATGTAGTTGTTGGCCACTTTCAGCAAGACGTGATTCATACATTTCAGAAACTTCTTCAATGAATATAGAGTTAATCGTATTTACGATTTTCTGTGCATAACTAGGGTTTTGATATTCAAAACTAACTTTTAGTAACATGGTGTCCTTAATGACGGAAACGGAGAGGCCTTTTCGCAAGTCTTGAACAGAAAATGTGGGGTAATTAATCTGGTTTGAAGCTTCTTTTAATACAGGATCTCCTCGTAACATTTCAGCATATGTCATTGCCCATTTCTCACTAGCAGTATAATTGCTAAAAGTGTCATATCCAACACTGGACGAAGAGCTGGGGATTTGCACAAGAAGAGTAGAATCTGATCTATACAAAGGAACAATGCTATCATAGTACAAATAACTTACTAACAAAGAGGAGATAACCAGGACAAGAATAACGACCCAACGCCGAACAATAATATTCCAGATATCCTCTAGTGAAATCTCGTCAAAATTTTCATGTTCAACTACATTATTTAATTCTTCCATCATATCACCATTGTATTTTTATCAGCTAATAGTAACAGATATGCCGGGCAATTGCAATTCTATTGTCATCCATTTCCCCGAAGCTGTTATGTTGTTTACGCCTTGTACTAAAGGTACTGATACAGAAAAATATCCATTTTGTAAAGTTGTTGAGCTAGATGTGCCATTGGTTGTATTGTACAATGTGCCGGCTATATCACCGGGAAAATCGAGTTTTAGTCTTCCACTCAGTGTCATGTACATGGAATAGGGGTCTATTCCAATCGATAATGACTGAACAACTTGATTAGTTGCAAAAGAAGGAGATGTTACACTCACTTTTTTATTTCCTTTTGATGAATGTACATCGACTGTAAAGGAAGATCCTGTACCCTGCTGAAAGGTAGTACCTTTAGGAGCTCCTTGCAGTAAGAAAGTAGCATTTTTAGCTTTTCCAGATACTCCAAGGGACCCTGCTGATCCCGTTAAGGAGGCAAATATTTGAGCCCAAGGTTTCCCTATAAAAGAATCCTGTTTAATACTGGTTGGATCTTCTTTTGGTGAAGAATCATCTTTTTGATGTTCATCTTTTTCTACTTGTCTTGAATCTAGCATATACTTTTGGGTCTTTTCGAATAATTCTTGGTACTCGTAAAAACGATCTATCATAGCTCTGTGGGTATCCCAAGAATACATTCTGTAAAAAAAACTATTTTTCAAAGATATGTTGTTTTGTGGGTCAGGATGTACTAAGAAAGAATGGTGGTAATAGAATAGTACACTGGCAAAAGCAAAAACAAGAATGATAAGAATCAGCACTTTACTCTTCATTTTCCATCCCTATATAGTAAGAAATGACAGAAGAGAGATGAAATCATCTCTCTTCTGTCATCTATAGTAGCAGGTTTGTATGTAGTAGTTATCGTTTGTATCGAATTGTGGCAGTTTGTGTACCGGGATCCCATTCCACAACAGCTCCT
>Ga0334898_1000556_pt1 | contig 57205 bp, 49 predicted proteins | sample GraSluR3_MG_10_FD_207228 | JGI IMG/M metagenome (GOLD analysis project Ga0334898, IMG submission 207228) | Sludge microbial communities from methane-producing bioreactor in Wageningen University, Netherlands - Granular Sludge_3_08-R3 | ecosystem: Engineered > Bioreactor > Anaerobic >... | reverse complement strand
CTTTTAAAATTCTTACTATTTTTTCTTCTGTAAACCTGCTTTTACGCATTCTGGTATCTCCTTTCTTTCATTTTACTCGGGAGATACCAAGTTTTAAACCGTTACTTTTTAGGGGGTCATGTCAATACCAATAAATTTACTATTACAATAGAAAGAAATAAAAATACAGGAAAAAAACATATAACCAAATGGGACTCCAGAGATAATAAAGAATTTGAAATAGGACCTAAAACAGCGCTATTCTTCAAAAGAGTAGAATGGGGTAAATGCGAGGTTCCACAGTAAGTGATCTTGCCCCAAAAAGTTGGAACCTAAATGGGGGCAGGTCAAGGTTACCATCTCATTTTACTCATTCTTTTTTGTGCTGAAGTATAGCTTCATTAAGTGTTTGTATAATTAAATCAGGATTATTAGTTAAAATACCACCTACTGTACATTGATATTCAGGGAAGCAAGCTTGTTTGTTCTTTTTATACCACTTTAGATCAAATTCAAAGCATTTTATCACTAAAGCATCTACATTTATTCCACATGCCTCAAGGCTAGGCCTCATCTTATCTGGGTATTTACATGGCATTCCATTTTGTAGGTTACACTTTTTACATAATCGACAGGAGCCATTTTCTAGAATGACTATTTTTTCAGTAAAGTTATTATTTAAAAAGGCTTTATTAAAAACTTTTCTCTGAACACTTTTATTTACAACATTTGTCATTCTGATTGTATTGTATTGCTGCTTATATTCAGCTAGATCAATTCTAAATATATTCACAACAAAATGTGAGTACTTTTTGGATAAAACTTTAAAATCAGGACTTTTAGGTGGACATGAATATTTTTTATTATAATTCCGGCATCCTTCTAAACAGAGTTTTTCAGTTTTACTGTAGTCACAATGCACATCACTAACTTTAATAATAGTAGTTTGATACTGTATTTTAAATTGATTATTGCATGTTTTGTGATAAATAACATTTTTCATTATAAATACATATGAATATAAGCTATTTCTTCATAATCAGTAAAATTTCCGTGCTCATCATTTAAGGGTTTATTTTTATTAAGAAGTTGTGTTTTTAGAACTTCAAAAGCATCATCAATAGTTGAATTAAATTTAAATCTATAAATAATTCCATCATTGTCGGAAGAAATATCAATACTTAAGGTAAATATAAATGTTCGATTTTTATCATCTTTTGCACTTCTCAACAAATGATGAAACATTTGAAATTTTCTTATAACCTGCTCTTCATATTTTTTATAGGCATCAGTTTCTTTATGCTTATTTTGTTCTCTTTTTTTTAAGTTATCAAGCTCACTTTTACTACATGTGTACGAAATTCTAGCTTCAACTTCATTAGATTCAAATTTAAGAATTTTGATTTCAGTTGGCTTTTCTTCAATATAACCAACCTTTAAATCTTCAAAACGAGGCCGACCCCATTCTTGAAGTTCATCACATAATATAAGTAAAAAAGGTATAGTATTTAAACTAAGATGATATAGTTTTGGACAAGTATGCCCAGCAATAGCTCTTAAAATTTCTTTTCTAATAAAAAACTGTCTTAAATCTTCAAATGATAAATCTTGTGCATCATATGAATAGTCAGTTTCAAGGAAATAGGTTAAGCTTTTAAAAAGTAATAATGAACTGAATACTCCATGTTTATAATCTTCTAATGATTTTGAAATTTTATCCCTATATTTTGACTGTATTAAAGTATAACCAAATTTGTTATAAGTCTTATCTACTTTTTTTGTTGTAGCTTTGGAAGAAATTATATTTAAAAATTTTTCTACTAAATAGTTATTAAACAAATTAAAATTATAACTAAATTCATCTATACTAAGGTTTCCAAAATAAAAAAGTATATTTTTTAATTTTTCATTGATTTTATAGGACTTTTCTATTGGATAACCTAAGTCATGAGTTAATGCAACAATTGTCCATATGGCAAACAGTTCACCTTTTGTTATAAACAGATTTTTTTCATAAGGTTGATTTTTTATTGAGGAATCTGTACCATACACAACGTTATCTTCAATCTCAAAAGAATTCATTTTATCAACAATTTCAACACTATCAGCTAAAATGAACTTGTTATGTCTCAATAATGATAAACCAATACCCCAAACCTGTATTACATGCTCAACATGATCTCTATAATATTTTTCTGATCCATATAAAACTGTTTCAAAATTTATAAAAGCATCGAAATAATTTGCTAAGTCATCTATTCCATATGAACTTAGTTTTCGATTGTCGTCAAATTTTTTTCGAAAGTTATGATCCTGAGAAATTTTTTTTGCAGTTTTGTTATATTTTTCTCTTGTATCATTGACTTTTAAAAAACATATCGAGTCAATTAATAAATTTTTCCAAATTTCTTTTAAATTATCTATTTTTAATTTTTCTAATTTTTTTCCCTCTCTCTGTTCTTCAGATAAAATATCAGAGTAATTTTCAATGGATTTTATACTAAATGAGCTTAAAAATGGTACCTCATTGTTGTCCTTTACTTGATCAAAAACATCATCATTAAGAGATGAAATCAAGTTCTTTTCCCTAATATCCTTTATATTAGGCATTTATAGCTCCAGTATATAAAATCTGTGCGGGACAGGGTTCGTTATATTGTTTTGAAAATTTTTTTAATTGTGGTAATTTTGCTAACTGATAATAATTTTTCCAAATTGTTTCTATTTGATCATTATAAATATTCCCTAGAATATATTCCTCTTTATTAGGAGCTTCTTTAAATGCTTCACAAGGGAAAACATTACCATCATATTTTATTATTAGCTTGTTAAAACCTGCATTACAGGAAACTTGTTCTTTTGTATAGTTACTATATGGAATACCACCTTTAAAAGAAAACTCTGAATCACATAAATTTGTTTGTATTTTATTTATTATTTCTAATAATTTATCATTATCTTTTATTTCAAGAATTTCTTTATTTTGCTTTGCTCTCGCCTGATAAACCATTCTTAAAAATCTAAGTTTGTTAACACCCATATTTTTGAGATTTTTAGCAGTATTATACAGGGTATCTAAATTAATTACGTTAGGTACGGTATGAACTTCAACATTATAACCAGAGTTAATAAAGAACATCAGATTCTCATTGATATTTTCGATACCAAAATTACTATCAGCAACAATTTGATTAAACACCTTTGGCTCACATGAGCAATAGTTAAAGATAATAGACCCCTTTTCTTTATGAGAATAATTTAATAATTTCTTCTTAATTTCTTGTGTTAATTCAAAGTTGCCAGAAGTATAAATGTTAACATTTAATCCAAGATCATTAATAAAAAAAACATATTCTAGCAAATCTTCTTTTAAAAAAGGTTCACCACCAGAAATATTAATTTCAGATGCCCCTTTTTCTTTTGAAAATAAAGCTATTTCTTTTAATTTATCAATACAAATTTCATGATTACTATCTTTACCACTAAAAGAAGAGCAGTAAATACAGTTGGAATTACACTTTTGAATGACCTCTACGGTAATTTCTCTTAATGTTCTCATATTTTACTCTACAAATAAATATAATATGTGATTTTGTGTACTACATATAATTTTATACTACAAAAGAAGATAAAAATCTAATAATATTATAGCTCTAAAAACTGTTTAAGGATAACCCTTTTCATTTAATGCGTAGTTGCAAAGTCTAGCGACTATAATATATTTCAAAATGTTACATTTATCAATATCTTTAATTGTAAGTAGTACACTTGTTTCAAAATTTATTCTCAACATAGAGGTTGGTAAGTTTGTATCCTATCAATGACCCTAGAAGGTGTTTTGTGATAATTTATAAATCAACACTTTACATTACGTAAATTGGGGGAAGTTAGGGATTAATGATTGTTGAAAGCCCTTTTAAGATTAGATAGTTACATTCATCGATAAAAGGTGACAACATCAATCGCTTATATTCAAGCTCAGTAAGTCCAGCTCGGGCTGATAATTCCGATACATTTAATCGTTTCAAAGTATTTACAACAGTATCATAGTCACAATGATGCCCCTTCGATCTTGCTATTTTTTGTAAATCGGAATAGCCTTCATTATGCAAAACTTGCCAGTCTTCTGTAAGGCTATCTGGTACTATATCGTCCAGTATGACTGTACAAACATCGCCAATAACTCCACCGAAAGCTCCAAGTAGAAAAACAGGTTTTTCTGCATTTAATGCTAAAATTACTTCTTCAAGGACTCCGGGCATTTTCCCTTTATAGCCAGATAGCTTGCCACCCGCACAAATCCTGGCAGTCGAATTAGAGATTGATTTTTTCCGCATTTCAGTTAGACATCTTGACCATATATACAAGTTTTGAGGATTGTTAGGCTCTAAGAATACATCCTGTGATATGCCGCTAGACACATCATCCGGGATATCGTATTCTACTGTATCCATGACTTTACGAAACCTGGATCTCCAGGCAACAATCTCTTGATCTGACACATATAATGGCCAGGCCAAATGGTTTTCAACGTGTGGTTGTATAACACCAATCCGATCCTTTAAAATTGTTGCTTCGTCAAGAATAAATTCTGTAAATCCATCAGGTCTTAAATCTCCACCATAGAGTAATATTGCAGAACGTGCCAGCAAATGCCTAGCCAAGTCCTGTGCAAGACGAACAAGATGGTCAGGGTGTATATGATTGCTATAAAAACCATCCCCTTTAACATCTGAGATTGAAATGCCTACCTTAAATTTCATTAGATTATCTCGATTAGAATTACGCCAGAGTGGGGTAAAAGCCTCCATGCCTAGCTTTTCAAGCCAGTCACTTTCATCTAAATAAATTGGTGGTTCTGGATAGCAAATTTTTGTTTTGTCTTTATCTTTCCATTCTAGAACTTGCCGTATTTCAGGGGGCCGAGCACTTAGCTCACAATCTTTGTCAATCCAACCTTCGGATTTGTATTTTTCAAGACACTGCATTGAATGACAATAACGAATTGTCTCAACGATGGTTGCTGATAAAACTCGTAATATATTCTTCTTGCTGATGGGATTGTTCGCTGAAATGTGTATACAAGGAACATTTGATGCCGCAGGAAATATGCGATCTTCAAAGTCATCAAGACAATTCAACACAACTATGGGGCGATTACTAATTTTAGCACTTAATATTTCACGTTGACACCAATATCGTGACGAATATTTGTCAGTCTCAATAGCAAGTAAAGTAGAATTTGGAATATGTTTCTGAATCTCTTGGCTAAAATCAAAGCCTGGGGTAATTTCAGTTGCATCGAAAAAACGATTCATATTTGTAGTATCAATAAAACGTTTAATTTCTTCTGAAATTAAGCGGCCAGTCTCTCCAGCTTTTGCATGGCTTAGAAAAATGGTTATAGAAGATTGTTTTCCTGCATCTGCAAAATTGACAGGTATACAGCCATAGCGATATATTTCATGCGCCAAGAAGACAATTGCATGAAGCTCTTTATTTTCTAATGGCCAGTCATAAGCTCGAATACAATTTAAGCCACTAAGCGAACCACTATGGTTCAAGCCATCTCTATCTATTGCAATGGGTACGATTTTAATGGAAGGTGATGTAGCCAATCCTTCAATATAATCCACCCAATTTTTCCGGCCTAACGTATTCACGCTTGTAAATACAAATACAATATTACTTTCTGCTAAGGCTTTTGGAGAATCGTTAGGGGATTCATTACAGTTTTCTGAACTGAAGTAAAACAGTGGAATATTAAGCCCCCGTGAGAAAGGTCTGTCTTTCGAACGTGCAAAACTTGTCCTGACTGCATTAAGAATAGTGCTTACCTTACCTGCATCAGCAGGATTCCAAATGAAATTAACTGCTATTGGAGGTGTAAAAGAATTCTGGCTGTCTAATAAAGTCATAAAATTTCCTTTTATGTTATTTTTCCTGTGTCTTGATCGACACGCTTATGGGAATCTATAAACTGGCATGGGTCTGAAATTATATAATTCACATTATTGCGATTCTCTTTATAAATCAATTTAATTAGTTTTTTCCCTTCCTCAGAATCCGAAAGGCTTGTTTTTTTAAAATCTCTCACTCTGCTATATCCAATTGAGTCAAGATCAACAGCTATTGCCTTATTACCAAAATAAAAAAAGAAATTTGAAACTAGTACTTGATCACAACGACCCGTATCTCTTTTTAAATTTACATGATTTGGTGTTCCGTCAGAATTGCTGTGATGAGAGTCTTCTTGAAGCCATTTTCCGTCTATTGATTGGTGATAAATATTATCACCAATCATCTGTACATTGCTTCCGTTACGAACAGGCTTTTTTAGCGTATAACGGGTATCATCCCAGTAATCTTGGAAGCTAATTTTTTTGGTTACCTTCATTAAAAAGATACATTTTCTTCTCGTGTCTTTTAAATTACTGCCTCCTATCCCCATTATCCAATCATTCACATTAGCTGATTTACGAATGCCAGGTTTACAAGTTGCTAACGTACAGCATCCATGAAAAGGGTTAGGTGCAAAACCAAAATCTCTCGTAATTGCATATGAATACAAATAAGAATTTGGTTCTATTAACATGTTAGATTCCTACCCTGTTTCTTGGGTCGCGGTGTTCCATCAGGATTTTGAAAATCGCTATTGTTATTGAGAGCATTTATAACAGAATCAGGTCTCCAACCAACTATGGAGGTCCCGTATTTTTCTAAATTTTCAGGAATTTCAACATTATCTTTTAATCCATTTTCATAAACACCAATTATTGGCTTTCCCAGTTTATGAGCTGCTTCTATTTCCCAATTGACCCACTGTCTTGAGTGAGTCTTCTTACCGATAACTACAATTAGCTGTCCCGCCCACCTCATTTTCATACGTAAAAGACGTTTGATTGTTTGGTCGCTAACTCTTTTTTGCTCCCATCGCTGCTGATTTTCTGGTTTTATTCGTATCGAACTGTTTCTTAGTGTGTATCCTTTTCCAGCCACCATATTTGCAAGACCATCAACACTCGCATCGTCTTTATGATGATGACTAACAAATACATTTTTAATCGTATCCGACATATTTTACCTCTATTATTGAGTTTTATTTCATTGTGATGTCCTCTATGATTAGGATAGTTTTCAAGAGAAACAAATGGAATTATATCATAATGCATAAAACTTATTTAAACACAATGTTATTGATTTTTTTAAGTTATTTCCAGAGCTTGTAATAGTTTTTTTCAAACCTTTTTCATACTGGGTGATCATTTATAGAAAATTGGAGAATCTGTTATAATGCTCGAAGAGTGGTCTTGACCCAAAAAAGAATTACACTATATTTTTAAGTTCATTTTATGTAAATTCATATCCTTTTAATCACATTTAATTTTTAACAGTTGATTTAATGCACTATTTTCGGGCTTCTAACTTGTTTCTTGCTGCAAACAATAGAAAAACCCATTTTTTTTTGTTAGAATACCTAATGTCAAATGTTTTAGTAGAAATAATGTAAGGATTTATATATGGACACTCTAGATAAATTAAAATTTAACCTGTTGACACTTGAGTCATCAATATCTTCTGAAAAACAAAAGGATTTCTTTAGCCCTATTAAATATCCTCTTGAAATGCTGATAAAAATTTTAGCGATGCCAAAGGATGAACAGAAGAAGAATATTAGTGAAATAAAGATATCTGTTGAAAGAATTGAGAAATTTTTTGGTGATTGTGCTGAAACTAGTTTTTTTAAAGGTATAATTCCTGAACCTATTAACAAAAACAGAAGTATTGTAGCAGATTTATCTGAATGTGCTTCTCAACTTTAGTTTTCTAAAATATTTAATTAGAGATATCTAATGATAGAGTAGTATTTTTGATGGAAAATGATTACTATAAGTAATCATTACTATGTATATTTGTAGATTGTTAATTTTTGATGAATAATTTGGATATTATTTATAATTTATGTATACAATTGAAATGTTTATAAAAGTAGGAGAAAGGTATGGCAAAACATAGTACATTTATTAGCTATTATCATAAAGAAGATCAGTACTACAAAAACATGTTTGATCAACTTTTTCAAAATATTTGTATTAACAAATCAGTCATGGATGGTGATATTAGAACAGATTTAAGTACAGAATATATTAAACGATTAATAAGACAAGACTATATCAGCGGGTCTAGTGTGGTTGTTGTTTTAATTGGTAAACATACATATACGAGAAAGCACGTAGATTGGGAGATAGCAGCTGGAATAGGTTGTTATGCTAGAGGGTGTACCGGTTTAGTAGGAATTCTATTACCAACATATCCTATATATCAACAAAATCATTATAACCCTGATACCATTCCAGCACGATTAAATGATAATGTTGATTCTGGTTATGCAAAAATATACAGATGGACAGAAGATACAGATAAAATGAAAATCTATATTGATAAAGCTTTCGAGAATAGAATTTATTTAAAGAATAAAATAGATAATAGCAGAAGACACTTTAACAACAATAGATCTATACCAGTCGAAGTATATAGAGGTAATTAAGATGATTAATTACTATTATAATCTGGTATTGGCTGCTATTAATTCGACAAACAATAACAGTGATAAACTTGATAATGTTCTTGTTTTAGTAAAATTTAATGAAAAATGGGGATTGTCAGTTGAAGTTGGTTTGCTATTAATTATATTATCAATAGTATTAATAGTTATAATATTGTTGATGAATTCTAGTTTATTAGGTAAAAAAATCAAAAAAATATTTTCTTCACCTAAAGATATCGAGGGTGAAATAAGTTTAGGTGGAATTGGAAAAGTAAAAATAAAGGCAAACCATGAGGTTAGGCAGATTGCTTATAAAGCGTGGATTGAATTTACAACAAGAAAGGCTGCACTTCAGTTTGAACCAGGTAATGATGTAATTATAGAGGTTTATAATTCGTGGAACTCCTTGTTTGGAATAATTAGAGATCTGACAAAACAGATTCCAGCTACGCAATTAGATGACGAGAATACAAAAAAATTAAGAGACACTCTAATTAATGGATTAAATAAAGGAATGAGGCCTCATCTAACAGCATGGCAGGCAAAATTTAGACGTTGGTATACCTTTGAAATAGGGAAAGAAGAAAACCAAGACAAAACCCCGCAACAAATTCAAGAATGTTATGAACAATATGATGTTTTAGTTACTGATATGAAAAAAATAAACAATGAGTTAATGGAGTATGCAAATTTTTTGAAGAGAGTTGCAGAAAATAAGGAATCAAATGATTAATATAAAGATATTATGGAGGAAGTAATAGATGTCACCTGTTTTTATTTCACATAGAAAAGCTGATGAGCAGGTTGCTTTATATGTTGATAATCATCTTAAAAAATTCAATATTAGAACGTTTATTGATTGCTTAGATCCAGAACTTCAAAATAATCAGAATGCTGATAAGGTTACGGAAATTATTATAAGGCGATTATCACAATGTAATCATCTTATTGCAGTCTTTTCTCAAAACACACAGGGGTCTTGGTGGGTTCCTTTTGAAATAGGTGTAGCAACTAAAGGTGATAGTAGAATAGCTACCTACACTAGAAACTTATCTGTATCTGAGATGCCAGAATATTTACGTAATTGGCCTGTTTTAACTAAGACAGATGACTTATTTTATTATGCAGAGACTTACCTTCAAGATGAAACTATTACATTTGCTCAGAAAAAATCTCATGTTGAACGGGAATTAAGGACTGCTAGTGATTTTCATAACACTTTAAAAAGGCGGTTGGGGCAATATTAGAACTGGTGTCTATATGGTGTACCTATAATAGTTTATGATTATTTTTAATCAATATTGATAAATCTTGAAATTCTTTTGCCATGTAAGTTTTATCTATATTAATCACTGTAAGTCAAGGCTATAGTTCGTTTTCGTAAACCGCAGGTCAAGGGTTCAAGTCCCTTTGCTGGCTACTCTTTTTAATAACCCCTTTTTTATTGAATCCAAAGATTGACAACACATTTTTTTAGTCAGGATACTTACTGTAACGTCTGATTACTGCTTCCAGCAAAAGATACTAATTTCTAGAATATGAGAATATATTATTCAGAGACCCCTAATGCTTATTGCAGCCCAATTTTTATATCGTCAATCTTTAATTGAATCATATTTGAGTCAATAAAAGGTTTATGTCATCTTTTTCAGGGTTATCAGGGCAAATAAGTTAAGCAGGCCACCCAATATGACCAGAATAGAACTAATAATACTAATAATGCCCAGGCTCTGTTGTGTTACAGTGAGGCCTTTGAGATTCGTATCAGACACAAAAGCATTTATTCTGGCAATTTCCGGGTCAACAGCTGTCACATTTTTGTGTATGCCGTAGTCCATTTTGAATGTATTGTGCTCTGATGTTGTATTTAGTTGAATGACCCAGTTTGTGCTGAGCCCCCCGGAGCTTGAACGGCTTCTGCTGGTTTGCGAATGAGCTTCAGCACCTATCAGGTCAGATAATTTAAATGTTTTTTGCTGGTTATTAAAAACTGACTGGACTTTGTAGATACATTCTCCCTGCTTACTGTTTTCTCTGGTGCATGTAAAAACTGATCTTCCTGCAAATAATGTCAGTAAAAGTATTCCTACCAGAATAAGAAGTGTTCCAAAACCCAGTGCAGTATACATCTCTTGTTTTTTGTTAAGTTGCATTATTATTACCTATTTTTGTCAGTATTATTCATTCTGATGATTTTAGTACAGATATCATATCCGAAAAAGAAGTGGCATACAATTAACTAGTTTGTATTACAGTAAAGTACTAATACAAAACACAATGCCAGTCATAAGACCGGCAGTGTGTTTTTGTTCAACCAGGTTTTCAGATAATCAGAGAGAAGAAAATCTAGTGATGATATATTTTCATCACAGGCAGCCTTATTAGTGCTAATAATCTCAGGTTAGGCAAGCATGTTTAGCCCGGGGAGGCCTTTTCCACCAGCATTTTCACCAGAACTATTTCCTAACAGTTCCATAATAAAATTTAGGAGATTAGCAAGACCAATTTTGTCATCAGATTTTTCAGATTTTTCACCTCCCAGTTTACCATCAAGAAGGCCACCTGCGGTTTTACCTACTTCACCGCCCAGCATTCCACCTATTGGTCCACCAAGTGCGGTACCACCAATTTTTCCGCCGATTTCGGCGATACTTCCTAGTCCAAAACTCATTTACAGCTCCTTTTCTCCCAATTCCTCTAATATAATCGTCTTCTTTTGAAGTTGGTTTCACTTAAAGCTAGAGGATATAAATTTTTACTGTCTAAAATGACAAAATAGCTATGTATTTATAAAATTTCGTGACCCAATAAATTCGTTGATCCTCTAGCTCCAAAATTACTCCGACAGAAATCAGCGCTATAGTGTAGCCACCTATATTTAAGGTTTGCTCTGCTTGTTATTTTAAACCTCAGAAGGCAAGAAAGACTCTTATGTATATAAAAACAAACATTGTTATCGAATTGTCTTAAAAAAAAAGAATTAAAAAATAGCAGTGTTTAAAAAAATTTAATAAATAGCGAATATTAAGGTATATGTTAAACATTAAAGAAATATAGTGTATATATTATTTAGATAGCGTAGTTGTAAAAAATTATGTTTACAAAAATTTAAAAATTATGTAGACTTTGTATTTCAATTAAGAATATAGTTTAATTATGTTTTGATATTCTTCAGGAAGGGTTTTTCCAGAGGGGCAAGCCTGTTAAATCATTGTAATCTCTAATTAAGTCAGGGCCCTCAACTTGATGAATATAAACCTCACCTGCAAAAATAATACAGCCGGGCATAGTGTGGCCTGCTTTTGTGTTTCCTTTATCATCTGAAACTATCAAATGTATATGGGCAAAGGGTTTTTGGTCTTTAATTGAAATATTTCCGTAACAATTGACTATTTCAACTGGTTTATTTATTTCAAATGATTGATATTTTTTTGATTCCTGATTGTAATATCCCAGGTTAGCTTTTTTTAGTGCCCCCAGAACTGAAATATAGCCTTTAGTAATGTTATTTTCAAGGCAGAATAGATTAATCTGTGCTAGCAAGTCTTTGTCATATTCCAGCCTGCCTGTATAAACTTTTTTATGGTCATACTGGTTTGCCCACATAAGGTTTAACTCCTTTGAAAGTTAGATAATGCTTATCAATAAGTTAATACAGACAGTGTAATAGATCAAGAGTAAAAATTTATTATAGTTATGATTCAGTATCAATAATGGCGTATAGTATTAATAATTTTGCTTTCCAGGTTTTTTGCTGGCAACGAACTTCCTTTATAGTTCTGTATCAATATAGAAAAAGCATAAGTTTTGCCAGAATTAGCTTTCAGATATCCCGTGAAGCCGCTAATACCTGCCAGTGTGCCTGTTTTTGCATATAGCCTACCCGAAAGATCCTGATGCCTGTATTTCAGCGTGCCTTCCTGGCCGGGTTGAGCCAGTGTTTTCTTATACTCAGAGAAAAGAGGCCATTGATAAAGTTTTGAGAGAGCAAGAGTCATCCAGTCAGGCTGTATGAGGTTATTATGCGATGCTCCGCTGGCGTCAACAATCTCCTGTGAAGAGCAATCAGCGCCAATAGTTTTATAAAAGTTTTTCATCGCCTTGAGTCCATTTTTTGTGGAACCTTCAAGCTTTGAATAGCGTCCACCTGCCAGCTTGAACAGCGTTTCTGCTCCGGTATTGTTACTTTTTTGGTTTACAAAGCCTATTTCATCTAATATTTTTCTTGATACCTTTGCAATTGTTGTTGCCTGCTGACTGACAGATCCATGTTTTATGCCCTCTGAAAATTCGATACCTGCTATCTTGATTGCGTATTTCAACCTGGAAATAAAATAATTTTTGGGTATACCGACCGGTATCTTTTTAGATACAGCTGTATTGAAAATACCTTCAATGTAGATGGCCTCAGGATCAAGCCAGGGGCGTCTTTCTATGCTAAAATCATTTTGATTGCCTGTTTTAGCCAGATTGACTATTCTGATGCCATAATCAGGTACAACTGTAATGACAGGCGGCTGATTAAGCCTGCCGGGAGAAACCTTCACAGTAATAACATTGTAATCAAGATTATAAACAGAATATTTAGGCATCAGTGGATTGTTTTCATCATCCCACATCCAGCCAACCCCCCAGGGTATTTCATCTATAGCAGAATCATCAATGATTAGCTCACCGTTGATAGTTAAAACTCCCCTGCTTTTAGCCTCTTTAAAAAGCTTAATCAGGTCATCAGTTTTCAAAAGAGGATCACCTGATAGTTTCAGAAAATATTTATCTTCCGGGGTTTTTAAGAGGGTTGTTTCCACATTATAGCTTTTACCAAGAGTTTGAAGAACTACAGGCATTGTTAATGCTTTTAAGGTCGACGCAGTATGTAAAAAGTATTGCCCCTGCCTGCTAAAGATAAGGGTACCTGTAGATGCATCTCTAACTGACACAGCAACTACAGCGGTTTTCGATAGGCTGTCAGAATTTATAACACCTGTCAGGCGGTCTTTAAGAGCATTCTGAGCACAGGCAATCTCCTCAAAAGAGGCCAGCACCAGAAATGTAAACCAGGCCACTAGCATAAAATACTTAATATATTTTAATTTCAAACCTCACATCCTCCATACTATAATGCTATTAAGAGTTATGCGTTAGTCTATTATTATGGCATTGTTTTGATTATTTTCACAAATTAATTATTTTCATACTTTTTTCTGATAATGATTCATACTTGCAGTCAATCGATTTCAGACTTTCTGGTGTCGATTTTATTTCTCCGGAAGTGCATAATAGAAACATCGAAAGTAGATTTAATCAGAAAGGAAAAGTTATGTGGTAGATTTAAATGACAAAACTACACTCCTCAAAAAAAGAAAGGAGGCCTGACATGTTTTAAGAAAAACAAAGGAAATTAAAATGGATTCTCAAAACGTCAAACAACTCCAGTTTAACAACGAAAAGAAAAATAAACACCAATCAAGCACCAAAAACAAACTCTCCTCAAATAATATAGGCTCAAAGCCCAATATCTTAAGGTTTCCGAAAATAATTATCAACGGAATCAAGGTTAATAACCACCAGGGCATAATAGCCTAGCCAGAAAATGGATACAGTGACCACCGGCAACCCTGTATCCATTTTTTTTGTTTGACAGCCAGGTCATTGATCTTATACCGCTTCAGAATGTGTGAAACACTATGATAATTTTAAACCAGTTTATGAATACACCTCTTAAAGGGTGGAATCTAAAAAAATTCTGTTTAAAATAATATCTATGAAAACTATGTTGAAATTATTTGCAGTAATGGTTATGTTCTTTCTGCTGATTATACCTGTATGGGCACAGCAGACAGGCCAAAACTCCATTATTATAAGACGATATATTTCACCGGATAGATACTGGCCACCCGGAAAGACTATTAAACTCGAAAAACTTGACCTTAATACTGCAAACCTCGATCAATTGCTTGCATTGCCAGAAATTAATGAAGACCTAGCCCTTAAAATTATGCGCAGAAGACCCATACAAACTCTTGAAGACCTCTATCACCTCCCATATATAAGCATTGACCGTTCAAAAATCATTATGAAAGGTATTTCAGGTTACGTTAAACAGCCTCTAAAAACTGAAGATTCTGGAGATGAAAGCTTTTTTTTGCAACAATAACAGGGCTTGAAAACATTTACTTTTCAAAGATTGCCTTTTGAGAGGTTTTCTACCCTCTGAAACCTGAGTATACCAATCCATTACAGGAAACTATATATGCTTTAAATTTACCTGCCCCTCAAGTTGCTTGAATCTATTATTTCTTTCCAGGAAAAATATAATAATGAAAATATGTGTTAAACAAAAATTGTATTGATCACGGCTCTTGCAGCAACTTATACCAGCTACGCCATACCGCAAAATAGCTTCATACTGCTTTAACACAGACAAGACAATTGTTTTAAACATCGAAAATTTTTCAAGTTATACACTGATCCTTTTTATATTATAATTTTTTAAAGATATAATTGTGATGAAGATTTTTACTTAGAGCAGGAAGAAAATACATACTATGACACTAAAAAGGAAACCAAAACAATATGCAATAGCTTCATGCACAAGAGAAGCAACTTCAGTAGGTGTAGAAATTGCAGCAGAAGGAGGCAACGCAGTTGATTCTGCAGTGGGTGTTGCTTTTGCACTAATTGTTTCAAATATATTAATGTGCAGTATAGCAGGTGGAGGCTTTGCAACAGTCAGAACCCCTGAAGGCATTGTAGAAACAATAGACTTTTTTGACTGTATGCCTGGCAAAGGCCTCAATCCTGATTATTTTAGAAAGTATGCTAACCCCCAAAAAGTCAGTCTGCCCTATGGAGTAGGTATAGATGTCATGATAGGCCATGCCTGTGCCGGCGTCCCGGGCACTGTTAAGGGGCTTGAACTCCTTCTGGAAAGACACGGTACTATGCCACTTAAAGAAGTCATCAGACCGGCAATCGAACATGCCCGTAAAGGCATTAAAGTCAGCCGTACTATTTCTTTCTGGCTGGGCATTTCAGCAAAGAAAGTTCACTGGTACACCCGATATGCAAAAAAATTGCTCTCTACACCTGCTGGTGCTATACCTGAAGCAGGCTATCTGCTTAAACAGAAAGACCTTGCTGATACCCTTGAAGTTATAGGAGATTATGGCTCTGATGTTGTCTATAAAGGCGATATTGCAGATGCTATTGTACAGGAAATGCAAAAAGGTGGAGGCCTGATTACCTATGACGACCTGGCATCTTATCAGGCAATTATCAGAAAACCCCTTTATACAGAATACAGAGGCAAAAAAGTCTGGACTAACCCCCCTCCTTCAGTGGGTGGGGCTACACTGGTCGAAATGCTAAATATCATTTCTCACCTTGAACTGGGCAATGCGCTTACACCGCAAATGGTCTCAGCTATCGGCAAGGCTCAAAGGATTGCCTTATTTGATAAATTCACCAAATATCTTGATCCAAAAACCAATGAAGAAGTCTCAAAAGAGCTTCTGTCACCTGAATATGCTGAACAATGCTACAAAAAAATTGTACCCTGCCCAAATACAACACACCTGTCTACAATCGATGATACCGGCTGTGCAGTTGGCATAACTATGAGCATGGGCTATGGATCAGGCGTAGCCATACCTGATACTGGCATCATAATGGATAACGTACTTGGCGAAATGGAACTAAACCCAAAAGGGTTCCTCCAGGCAACCCCGGGTGAAAGATTGATCAGTGGCATGGCCCCTACTATTATGTATGATGACCAAACCTCAGACCTTGTTGCCCTTGGCACACCAGGCGCCTCAAGAATTTCTACCTGCCTAATGCAGATTATAATGAACCTGACAGACTTTAAAACAGACCTCCTGACAGCACTTTCATCACCAAGATTTCATTTTGAAGATAGTAAATTTGCTCTTGAACCAGGAATAGAGTTTGATCCATCATTGATAGATGATAATGTAGAAATATGCCAGTTTGACGACCTTAACATGTATTTTGGTGGCTCTCAGAGCGTAAGATTCAAAAAAGGTAAACTGCCAGAATCTGCTACTGACCCCAGAAGAAGTGGTTCAGCACAGACATTAATTGTATAATTATGTTTTTAATTGTTAATCTAAATCCTGCTGTTGACAGAATATACCACCTGAAAGGCTTTCAGCTAGATAAAATTCACCGCACAGAAAACTTTATGATGCAGGCTGGCGGTAAAGGTATAAATGTAGCAAGAGCCACAAAGGTTTTAAAAGGAAATGCCCTTGTAACAGGCGTTCTTGGAGGCCATGCTGGCCGATTTATATCTGAAGATCTAAATCATTCAGGGCTTAAAAATGACTTTTCAGACGTCAGAATGGACTCAAGAACATGCATTATACTTATAGATACTGAAAATTCAACTCAAACAGTCATTAACGAAGATGGCCCAATACTGACCTCTCAAGAAATAGATCTGTTTATACAAAAATTTACCAGTATAATAGACAAATACAGCATACTTGTTATATCCGGCAGCCTGCCTGCTTCGCTTAATCGTGACGTATATTCTGAAATAATAACTATAGCAAAAAAAAACAAAGTAAGAAATATAGTTGACACAAGTAAAACTGCTCTCAAAAGAGCTATTGCTGAAAAGCCTTTTATGCTTAAGCCTAATATATATGAAATAGCAGACGCACTGGACGATAAAACCATCTCACAGGAAGCTATGAACCAAAATTATAATCCGCTGGTCAAAGCCTGTAAGTCTCTTGTTGATGAGGGAACTCAAAATGTAGCTGTATCAATGGGAAAACTTGGTGCACTGTTTCATAACAGAGAAAAGACTTTTCTGGTAAAAGCCCCTGAGATAAAAGAAATAAACGCTGTGGCTTCAGGAGATTCAATGACAGCTGCTATTGCCATAGAACTGGATAAAAGAAATAGCTTTGAAGAAGCTTTGTTATCAGGTGTGGCTGCCGGATCTGCCAATGCCACCGTAGGAGGATTGAAATTTTCTTATGAACAGTATATTAACATTAGAAAAAACCTCACAGTAAATTATATTAATGAAGGTTAACAGGAATGTTTAGATCTCCCGGAGCTGTAGCCTTTGAACTGGGAGCCATATCAATTCACTGGTATGGCATACTGATAGCTCTGGCATTTGTAGTTGCACTTATAGTCAGTACAAAAGTTGCCAGAGATAAGGGAGAAAACCCTGAAAACTTTATTGACCTGGCTACTATAGTGCTTATCTGTGCCCTGATCGGTGCAAGAATATATTATGTAATTTTTAACTTTGACTATTACGCAGAAAACCCTGTTGAAATAATCAAAATATGGCACGGAGGACTCGCAATACACGGTGGTATGCTGGGTGGGCTTATCGGAGGCTACATTTTTACCAGTATGAAAAAATTGTCCTTTTTAAGATACTGCGATATTACTGTAATAGGCCTTATACTCGGTCAGGCAATAGGCAGATGGGGCAATTTCTTTAACTCAGAAGCTTTCGGCATACCCACAAATTTACCCTGGAAACTCTTTATACCGCTTGAAAACAGACCTTATAATTATATGGATAGCGAATTCTTTCATCCTACCTTTCTATATGAGTCACTGTGGAACCTCGGGGTATTTTTAGTGCTCTTTTTCTTTATCAGAAAGAAATTTAAACATCTTGACGGAGCAGTGTTTTTTAGCTATATTGCCCTTTATTCACTTGGAAGAATGTTTATAGAAGCTCTTAGAACTGACAGTCTAATGTTTTTAGGTGATTTCAGAGCGGCCCAGCTGGCAAGTGCATTTTTAATAATCATCGCCGTTATCGGGTTTGAGATTATCAACCACAGATACAGAAAAAAGAATGATCAGCAGTAAACCAATACATATGTATTATAATACTCCAGAATAGTTATTATTAATAAACAGAAGGCTATCGGTAACATATTGTTCGTCAAACATTTCCAGGGTATATGAAAGCGGTACATCAAGAGTAAGAACATAGTCAAAGAAATCAATATAGTCAATTGAACCATTTATAAGACTGTCATGGAAATCTGTATTACTTGTATTGTTATGAATATGAAAGTGGTGCAGGTGATTTTTAAGTTCTGATATCCAGTGTATCAGGTTGTAATTGGTGAAAGCGTTAACGTGACCTGTGTCAATACAGGTTTTGAAATAAGGAGAGTTTACCATATCACAAATTTCTTTTAGTATGCGTGGGGTTTCTTCGTATGTATTTTCCAGGGCAACAGTCAGGTCAGTAATATTATTGTCATCCAGAAAGCTTTTCCAGTATTCTGACTGATTAATGATAAATTGATTTTTGTAGCTTTCGTATTTGACGTTAGAGTTATACCCTGAGTGAAATATAACTGTGTGTGCATTAAAGTATCTGGCAAGTTCAATACTTTGTTTCATTCTTTGTCGGGTAAGTTCAATGACCTGAGGATCCAGAGAAGTAGGTACAATGTCGAAACAAATGCCGTGAAGAATCTTTTGCATTTCAGGGACGGCATCAAACATTTTTTTGCAATCCTCAAATTCTTGCTGGCTGGTCATATCATATTCATAACCACGTGCAAAGAAGCTTATTTCTAAGTTTAGTGAATGTTTTTTGCAGTATGCTACTGCGTCACTAAAACACGGAAAAGCACTGGAGGAAACATAGAAGCTTGTTAAATCAGACATAGACAATCCTTTTGATAAATCGTGTTAAATTGATTTAATAATAGTTTAGAATAATTTTAACTTAAATAAAACGAGCAGTGAATGTGAAATCGCTTGACAGAGTTTTTTTAATACTTAAGCTAAATTAATATGTCAATTAAATAATAATATTGACAATATTTTGTTTTTTTATGTTGTGAATTGTTCTTTAATGAACAATTTTAACCGAACGAGAGGATGAAAAAGTGTCAAAAATCAATTGGAATTTATCTCAAGAAGACCAGAAAAGAAAATCAGAACTGCTATCAGAAGAAATTCAATCTATTGACCTTGAAGAAATAAAAACCATATCTGATCTTGTTAAAAGCTTTGCAGGTGCATCTATTCAGGCAAGAAACATAGCTAAATGTGCAAACATTCTAAAAGATATGCTTCAGGATGAACAGAGACCAACTATAATAATGGGTCTCAGTGGGGCACTTATTGCAGGAGGCCTCAGAAAAGTTATCAGAGACATGATTAAATATAATATGGTCGATGTAATAGTTTCTACTGGTGCCATCATCTATCAGGATGTATATCAGGCAAGAGGATACAAACACTATAAAGGCTCTCAGAACGCTAATGATAAAGAGTTAAGAGATTTATTTATCGATAGAATTTATGATACATACGTAGATGAAGCAAAATTCTGGGATACAGATACCTGGATTGGCCGCTTTGCCGATACGCTGCAACCACGAAACTATTCCAGCAGAGAATTTCTAGAACTTCTGGCTACTCAAATCAATGACGAAAATTCAATCCTTTATACTGCCAGAAAACATAATATACCAATCTTTTGCCCCGCCCTAAACGATAGCAGTATTGGAATAGGCCTTACAGAACACTATCACAGAATGATAAAAAACAATAAACCTCATATAGCAATTGATTCAATTAGAGACAATTATGAATTGACACAAATAGTAGTTAATTCACCAGGCACATCAGCTATTTACATTGGTGGTGGAGTCCCTAAGAACTATATAAATGACTCAATCGTAATGAGCTACATCTTTGACGAAGATACAGGCGGACATAAATATGCCTTTCAGGTAACAACTGCAAACCCGTCAGATGGTGGCCTGAGTGGAAGCACTCTCAGTGAGGCAACTTCATGGGGCAAGGTCAGCAAAAAAGCTACACATGCTATGGCTTTCGTTGAATCTACCATTTCTCTATCACTTATTATTGGTTATGCAATACAGGAAAAACTCTCTAAAAACCGTAAAAGACTCGATATAAAGTGGAATGAAGACATTCTGGATTCTATTAAACAGCTCGAAAAGGTTAATGTATAAAATAACCTGATAAATCGTTACCTTTAACTCATTTGCAGGACTCTTACAAACTATATCTTTACACCGTATATTTTTTCATATGTAATCTTTTTGCTATCTTAGCTCACGTGGATGCTTGCCATCAATCCAGTGTTGTTCAATCTCTTCAAGTGAATGCCCCTTTGTTTCGGGTACATAAAAGTAGCAGAAAAGAAGCCCTATAAAACCAATACCTGCATATAACCAGAATGTAGTTGCTTCACCAAGATTTTTAACAAGAATTAAGAATGTAAGGGCAATAATAAAGTTTGAACCCCAGTTTGTAAAAGTAGCAATACTCATTGCAAGCCCACGAATTTTTACCGGATAGATTTCAGATATAATCAACCAGCATATTGGGCCGAGGCTTATTGCAAATGAAGCGATATAGACAATCAAGCTACCTATAGTGACCCATTTAAGGGCATCTCCTAATAATTCTGTATTCCAGAAAGCTCCACCCAGGACGCCGAGGCTTATAATCATTCCTATTAAACCACCCAGTAAGAGTGGACGTCTGCCTATTTTATCCAGAAGCCAGATAGATACAATAGTAAATAAAACATTAATAACTCCGACTACGACAGTTGCAGAAATAGCTCCGGTTTCACAGGTAATACCTGACATTTGAAAGATTGTTGGGGCATAATAAATAACCGTATTAATACCTGTTAGCTGTTGAATGAGCATCATAGAGATACCAATAATCAGAGCAGGCCTGAGCCATGGTACAAATAAATCTTTAAATGAAGCTCCTGACTCTTCTGCCATTGTTTCTCTTATCTTCATGATTTCTGCTCTTGCATCTTTATCAGGGTTAATTTTAGCAAATACTTTGATAGCTTCTTCATCGAAATTATGACTCATCAGCCAGCGAGGTGTTTTAGGCAAAAAGTACATACCGATACCAAGAATCAAAGAAGGCACGACACCAACAAGAAACATATAACGCCAGCCGTGCTCAAAAGCCGCAAAAATATAATCTATAAAGTAAGAACTCAGAATACCAATAGTAATAGCAAGCTGGTTAAGTGAAACAAGAGCTCCTCTGGCGTTTGAAGGTGATATTTCAGATATATAAAGCGGTACAGCATATGATGCCACACCTATTGCAATACCTATGACTATTCTGCCTGCTATCAACCATTCAACAGAAGGGGCTAAACCAGTAGCTATAGAGCCAAGAAAGAAGATAACAGCTGTAACAATAATTACATTGCGTCGCCCATATTTATCAGCAAGTTTTCCGCTAAGCCCTGCACCTAAAATAGCACCAACGAGAACAGAACTTACGACCCATCCCTGGGATGCTTCTGATAGCAACCAGTCTTTTTTTATGAATAGCAATGCTCCTGAGATAACACCAGTATCAAAACCAAATAATAATCCGCCAGTTGCTGCAATTGTAGCTATAAATATAACAAAATACTTATTGCCTTTAACTTCTGAACCTGTCATAAGATGGCCTCCACTATATTTTTAACTTTTTCAGGCAACTAAAATATAAATTATTTTTTCGCTTTCACAATTTATACTTTTAACGATCTCTATTTTCAATAAATTTTATATACATTGAGATTATTCTTAAAATTTGACACCCCTGAAAGAAATTAATGCAAAACTTCGCATGATTTTGTTACTATGAAAATTATATTCTGTTTGTCATTTCCTGATAGAGAATTTATTTAAGGATCTAAGAAACAAATATGCTAAAGCAAATTCACCTGCATAGCAGGGACAAATCAAAAGGTTTTTATGAAAGGTTATTCAGGATACTATAACTTAAAAAGCTATATTAAACATTGCTGTAAGGAGGAAATATGAAAAAAACATTTTTAATACTGGCAATTTCTGGTTTATTTGGCCTTTTTGCCCTATCTTTACCGGCTTTTAGCGAGCAGATTCCGGGCAAACAACCAGCCATTCAGTCAGCACAGGAGGCTGAATACCCTCCTAACAAATGGGGATTTATTGATGAGCAGGGCAATTTTACAATAGAACCCCAGTATGATTTTATATGGCAGAGCTTCTTTAAAGGTCTTGCAGGAGTATATAGCAATAAAACCTATAAGATGATTGATCGAAATAACAATATCATCAGTGAATTTGAAGCTGTCAGTGTTGACAAATTTTCTGAAGGTCTTGCCAGAGCAAAATCAGGCAATAAATATGGCTTTATTAATTTTAAAGGAGAATTTGTAATACCCCCTCAATATGTTGATGCCGGACACTTTCAAAACGGTCTTGCCAGTGTATATGTTGATGGCAAATGGGGTTACATCAACATGAAAAATGAAATGGTAATTGAACCAACCTTTAACACTGTACGCCCATTTAATAGCGGTATAGCAGCGGTAGCTGTAGATAATAAATTTGGCTATATAGGCAAAAATGGCAGGTTTGTTATTAATCCACAATTTAACTATGCCGGAGATTTTATTCAAGGCTTAGCTGTAGCCAGCTTAAGTGGTCTCTATGGTTATATAAACACAGATGGTAAATTTGTCATCAACCCTAAATTTGAGCACGCACAGCCCTTTAATAATGGCCTTGCTATTGTAAAGCAGAACGGACTTTATGGTTACATTAACAAACGTGGTATAATGCTTATTGATCCTCAGTATAAGCAGGCCTTTAACTTTGAAGGCAATCTTGCAGCTGTTAAAATAGATGGCAAGTTTGGATACATTAACAAAAAAGGTATTTTACAGATAGACACATCATTTGATGAGGCCTACAACTTTGAAAATAAAAGAGCCAAAGTTAGAATAGAAGATAAATGGGGCTTTATAGATATGAATGGTAACCTTATTGTTGATCCAAAATATGCTGCCGCCTACAACTATGCTGAAAACGTAGCTGCAGTGAAAACACAGAAATAAAATATGATCAGTAAATAACTTATTATAAGAAACTTCATAAGTAATCAGAGAATACAGGGAAGGTGTTTTTCGTTGTTGCGCAATTAAAACAACCTTCAAAAAGTAACCCTTTACTGATAAATTTCTCCATTATAGATAATTTTAGTAACGTAAAACAACTCACATGCACCATCTCCGGAGTCATGACGGGTAAGGCTGCTCTTCCACCATACAGGATAACCATTAACATTACTATCAAGCCTAACAAGAAAACCATAAAAGGTCGCACAGTCTTTTGTACGTAGTCGCTTTAAACCTTTCAATACAATAAAATTAGCCGGTATAATGTGTGTATTAGCTGAATGACTGGAGATATACGCCTTAGAGAAGGGGCAATCTTTCCCATAAAAATAATAATACCAGCGAAATAGCTGAAAATATTTAACATACTCTTCATTTTCAGGACGAGCCAATTCCCCCCAGGCCAGCGCCAAATCATAAGGAGAAACATCCGCTTTCCATCCCCAGCTATATTTTTTCTTTCCTACAATCTTTGCAGTAACTTCATAGGTAGCAAGAGGTGTTAAAGCAAACAAATTATTTCCAGCTTTTAATGATATAATCTCTTTTTTGTTGATGCCTTCCTGATATGGCTTTTCCAGTGCCTTAGGATCATAAACTCTTTGATGAAATATATCTGAACAGCAACATCCTGAACTAAATATTATTATAGTAAAAATGAAGCATTGCCAGAAACCTTTCATGCTTGCAATCCTTGCCCAAAAGAAAACTTGCCTTCTCTGCTATTATCTCATCTATAGCATTAATTTGTCTACTAACACTAAAAAGCACAATATACTAACTATATTTTTCTGCTGGCACGAAATTATTAAAATTATTACTTTGAATTGTATCTTTTTTTTATTTTTTTCAAACTCATGAAATGCCTGCTATGACTAAATTAAAACGTACAAACTGCTATTTAAAGCCCGCCCTTTTTCTGCATAATTCAAAAAATTTTTTACCCAAAAAATTTTAATGGATTATAATGTCAAGTGATATTTAACATAGAGAACATTTTGAATGATTTTTTTCAAAATAGTCAGGAGTTAGGGTCAAATGACACAAAATAACATTGTTATTCAAATTGCCGGAGCTTCAGGAGAAGGGGCCATAAGCGCCGGAGACGTTCTTTCTCAGGCTACCGCAAGAGTAGGACTTAACGTTACTACCCATCGTGTATACCCTGCCGAGATCAGGGGAGGCGGCTCAACAATGTTTCAGCTTCGCATTAGCTCTGAAGAAATCTGGACCATTGGAGAAGAGTCTGATATTCTTCTGGCTCTGTGCCAGAATGCACTCGAAACAAACTATGACATTGTCAAAAAAGGCGGCTACATATTTTATGATGAATCTGAAAGCTGCGAAGAGTCAGCAAGAAATATCTCTGACACTGTTAATAAGATCGCTGTTCCCTTTAGCAAAATAAGTAAAGAAATTAATGCCCCTAAAGCTAAAAATATTATAGCTCTGGGTGTCTTTACCGGCCTCATAAAACAGGTCAACTACGAAGATCAACTGAAAAAAGATATCACTAAACGCTTTCAGAAAAAAGGGGAAGAGATCCTTAACGCCAATCTTCAGGCACTCGAAGAGGGAATAAGATTTGCAAGAGAAAAACTCAGTCATATAGACTTCAGCTACATAGAATTAACGCCTTCTCCCGGAGGTAAGCTGGTAATGACAGGCAATGAAGCCATTGCTATCGGGTCACTCGTAGCCGGCTGCAAGTTCTATGCCGGATATCCGATTACTCCCGCCACTGACATAATGGAATGGATGGCAGCAGAAATGCCAAAACTAGGCGGCACAATTATACAGGCAGAAGACGAAATAGCTGCACTGGTTATGTCTATTGGCGCATCTTTTGCAGGAAACAGAGCGTTTACTGCAACAAGCGGCCCGGGCTTATCATTGATGTCTGAAGCTATCGGCCTGGCGGGTATGGCTGAAATACCTGTTGTTATTGTCGATGTTATGAGAGGAGGCCCGAGTACTGGCCTACCTACAAAGCCCGAGCAGTCAGACCTCGCACAGGCTGTTTTCGGCACTCACGGAGATACACCCAAGATTGTTATTGCTCCTATCAATGTTGAAGACTGCTTCTATCAGACTATCAATGCTTTTAACCTTGCAGAAAAATATCAACTACCAGTAATACTGCTATCTGACGCCTCTATAGGGCAAAAAAGAGAGTCTGTTAACCCTATAGACATCAACAAAATTGAAAGACTTGATCGTGAATGGTATGAACAGATTGATACAACTGTTCCTTATCTTAGATATGGTATTACACCTACCGGTGTTTCACCTATGTCTTATCCGGGGGTTATTGGTGGCAGATATATAGCTACAGGGCTTGAGCACAACGAGCTTTCTGCCCCAAGTTATACTCCAAAAGTGCATCAGGCTATGACAGAAAAACGATTTAGAAAATTGGCCTATGCCAAATATGATTTCCACAAAGTCAGAAAATACGGTTCACCAGATGCTAAAGTAGGCCTTATTACCTGGGGAAGTTCCACTATGCCTGTTTTAGAAGGTGCTGCTATGGCGCAAAAAGAAGGTTATAAAGTTGAAGTCCTTTATCCTAAAATTATGCACCCGATGCCAGACAACTGGATAAACGACTTCATCGCTGATAAAGACATTGTAATATTCCCCGAGAGAAACTTCAGCGGCCAGATGGCAAACCTTGTTATACCTAAATTTGCTAAAGAAAAGCCCGTAACAGTGGTGAGAATGAACCGTTATGATAGCGAAAACTTCACCCCTTCTGAAATATATAGAAAAATCAGAGAAACATATGAAGGAGAAGACTAATGACTTTGAAATATAAAGTTTCCGACTATAAAAGCCATGTAAAACCAAGCTGGTGCCCAGGGTGTGGTCACTATGCAGTATTAAATGCTATGCTGCACTCCTTTGCTGAATTGCAAATACCGCCTGAAAACCTTGTAGTTGTTTCAGGCATAGGGTGCTCCAGCCGTATTCCTTATTTTATAAACTCTTATGGTTTTCACTCTGTTCATGGCCGTGCTCTGCCTATGGCCATAGGTGTTAAAGCATCAAACCCTAAAAACCGTGTAGTTGTTGCTGGTGGTGATGGTGATGGGTTTAGTATTGGTGGTAATCACATCCTTCATACTGCCAGAAAAAATCCTGATATGACTTATATTGTTATGGATAATGCTATTTATGGCCTTACAAAGGGCCAGAACTCTCCGACATCTCCGCAGGAGCTTCACACAAAAGTTAACCCATATGAAAGCATTGACGAAAAGCTTAACCCTGTGCTGATTGCACTAGGAAACAATACATCATTCATTGCCCGTAGCTTTTCTGGAGACACAAAAAACCTTGAAAATCTTATCCTGCAAGGCATGGAACATAGGGGTTTTGCTTTTATTCAGGTAATGAGCCCCTGCATACAGTATAATACTGAGATTACTTATGAATACCTTAAGAAAAATCTTCAACCATTACCCGAAGATCACGATGTAACTGACAGAGCAGCAGCAGTATGGCTGGCTCTTCAAAAGAAACCTATGTATACAGGTATATTCTATAAGGTTGAACGCCCTACCCTTAAAGATAAACTTAATGATGTTCGTGATGTTGCTATGATGAAAAGAGGTTCACCAGAAGTAGTAGAGAAAGAAAAACGCTTGCTGAGCGAAATGATTGATCAGTTTAAATAAAATGACTTATAAGTTTACATTTGGTCCTGTGCCATCCAGAAGGTTAGGCTTTTCACTCGGTATTGACATAATACCGCTGAAAACCTGTACATATAACTGTATCTATTGTCAGCTCTTTCAGACTTCAAATCATACAACAACCAGGCAGTCATTCTTTAATAAAGATGATATACTGGCTGAAATAAAGAATAAAATTAAAACATCTGAATGTATAGATTATATAACCTTCTCAGGCTCAGGAGAACCAACTCTTAATAGTGACATTGGTCTTATTATAAAAGAAATTAAGAGTTTTAGCAATATACCTGTCGCTGTGATTACAAATAGTTCTCTGTTATGGATGCCTGAAGTAAGGGAAGATATAAAAGATTCTGACCTTGTACTGCCCTCTTTAGACAGCGTTACAGAAGACATCTGGATGCAACTTAACAGGCCAGATCCTTCACTCAAGATAAATAAAATGCTCGAAGGCTTGAAAACCTTTTGCAATGAGCATCAGGGTATTATATGGCTTGAAATAATGTTTGTAAGCGGGTTTAATGATTCTATAAATGAAGCCAGAGCTATTGCAGATTATGTCAACCAGCTTAACGTTGATCTTATACAGCTTAATACTGTAGTACGGCCACCTAATGAAAGTTATTCAAAGCCTGTTACTGAAGAGTTTTTTAAAGAAATAGCTGTTTATTTTAATAGTAAAATCGAGGTTATTGCACCCTTTAAGAAAAATTCTCGTCCATCTAAAAGAGATTCTACCCCTGATGTAATTCTGGATCTTCTTGCTCGAAGGCCCTGTAAACCTAACGAAATGGCTGAATCCCTTTGTATTAACCTGAATGAAATATCAAAGTACCTTCAAATACTTGTAGATCAAGAAAAAATTATTCAAGAAAAATCAGGTCATTTTTCTCTGTTTCACTAATAATGATCTGCATAATCGTCTTTAATAGCAGAAATTTTAATCATCTCTTCAAAGCCTTTGCCTGTCTGTTTGAGCCACTCATCCATTATATTTTTCGTATGCTCAAGTAATTCAGTTTCTTTAATCTTTTTGCGATATTTAAAATATTTCTCGTAAAAGGTTATATGGTTCTGACATCTTTCAATAGCTTTGAATTTGAAGTAATCCACTATTTCATCTGACATCCAGGACTTATTTTTATAGAAGTTATAGGTTTTAATATCTATTACACTGGCAGCTAGAAGGTCATCGAGAGATTTAGTCAGGAAATAAATTATCTGCTGAGTCAGTTCATCAATTTCAGCATTATAGATCTGCTTGAGGCGATAGTCTTCAGGGGTCACCGGGTGCATCAGTATTACCCTGTCAATCAGCGGATAATCATCATCAAGACCCAGTTTTGAATACTCATTTGACCTGGTGATACTCAAAAAAAGCCCGGGAAGACAGATCATGTTTTTCAGATCTTCTTCACAGGTCTCTCTTAAGTGTACTTCTTTGTAACCCCTGTCTTCAAAATAGTTGCCCAGACAGCTAATGCTGGTGAATATAGTTGTATCTCTATCTCTGCGTGGAATTTCACGAGGTTGAGTGATATCAAGAAACCAGTTTAAAAAGTCTTCAGCAAGCTCAAACGGTATTAAAAATACTTCCTTCTTTGAATAAGTTTTTTCATATTCTTCAAGCATCACTACCAGAAGGATAATAGCAAACGGAAACCATTGATTTAACTGATAATAGGTGATTGGACACGAAAAAAAAGTCAAAATACACACTATTACATATGTAAATATTATAGCAATTACGTATTGTCTGGTTTTTTTACCGTTCATACTTCATATATCTACTCGTTAAGCATTTCCCGGGCAAGCATTTCTATTTCTTCTTCTGTTAGAGTGGCATTTTCAGTATTCATAATCTTGTTCAATATTGATTCAGGCTTTTTATCAGAATAATTCTCGTCTTCCAATTCTGTCCCACTGGACTTTTCTGGCTCATTTGATTTTAACTTAATTCCAAGGAGCCTGTTTTGTCTGTTTATAACCTCTTCTCCCGGAGTATTTTTGTAATTTGACTTATAATGTTCAATTCTTTCTTCTTCGTTCAGACGACATGGAAAGAATGTTTTGAGGTATTTAAGGAGATCTTCAGAAATTTCGCTTGCATTCCACCAGTCAGCACCAATAAAATTGACATTTGAAAATTGTATAATATTTCTCAGATCAACTTCTAGCAGTTTAACATCTGTCATATTTGTTTCATTCAGATAAGCACCCTGCAATTTAGCTGTTGAAAAATCGCTACCTGTAAAGTTTGATCCTGAAAAATTTGCGTCTATAGCGTTGGTTCCAACCATATTAAGGTTTTCAGCTTCACAATTTTGCATAATAACTTTATACAAGTCACCTCGAGAAAGAATGGCCCCTGATAGCTTAGCTCCTGAAATATTGGCCCGTCGTAAAATACCTCCTATAAGGTATGCACCTTTTAGCTCAGCCCGACAAAGAATTGATTCAGTAAGATTGACTTCCATCATTGTTGCATAATTCAGGCAGGCAGAGGTTAAATCAGCATTTGCAAAATTTGCGCCAATTAAAATTGCTTTTGACAGGTTAGCGTTTTCCAGAGTAGCATTTTCAAGGTTTGCTTTCATCAAATTTGTTTCCACAAGCTCAGAATCTTTCATGTTAGCCCAAGAAAGATCTACACCATCAAGCATAATACCAGATACAATGCAGTCTACCAGTCCTTCTTTCTTATTCTTAGTATATATTTCAATTACTTCTTCTTTATCTTCAAGAAGTTTTCGTTCTTCAATAAAACTACCATTAATTGCAGTAATCTTTTTAACCCATTCAAACAGCAATTTTTCAAGCTCTTCAAGTGTTTCTATATTTGAATAATTTAAAAGGCAATATTCCGGCAGGTCAAAAAGTTTATTTTTCTTTAAAAGAGCGTACAGTTTTTTAAAAGGCTCTCTTAAATAATGATCTTCCGGCAATTTTTCAGGGTGTTTAAGTTTACAAATATCAAAAATAACTGATTTTGCATCAGAAATCAAATTATCATCAGCCCTAATCATTAGAAGCACAGAGTCTGACTCAACCCTGATAATGCTTAATTCTGGCATATCTTCAAGTTGCTTATTTTTAGTAACCAAAAGAAAAATGATATTAACAGCTGAAAGCATTTTTTGCAGGTCAGAAATTGACAGATTAAGGTTTATAAAAAAATCAAGCTTCAAGCGTTTCAGTTCATAGCTATTTTGCCCTGATGCCTGGCTATTTTCCTCTTGTTGACTGCTCATTTTTCCATCCATCTTTTTCAAAATCCTGATCTCCCCAATATTGTATCAGTTTTTTAAAAATAATACATTAACAACTTCGACCCTGTATTGCAGTCTGGTAAACAGATATAATCATCCATACAAAAACAAATAGTTCTGCCAAAAGTATCCTGCGAAATTCAACACGCCAAAAAGGTCGCTATATTGCGACTCTTGAAAAATAATTTAATAAAACTATCTGTTGCCAATTTGAGGCATGCTGCCGGGCCATTGGCCAGTTATCAACTCTAAAGCAAGGAATTTACCTTCCCTTAAAAGCTGAATATTTAGAACAGTATTGACGTTATTATCTCTCACTATATCCTGAACCTGAGCAGGATCATTGATTTTTATCCCGTTGACACGTTGAATTATGTCACCAGGTTTCAATCCAGAGTTTGCAGCAGGGCTTTCCGGGTATACCTGAGCTACAACAACACCATTAGTGTCTTCAGCGAGTCCCAGACTTTTTAAAACAGTTTTATCAAGCTCTTTCATAGCAATACCTACCCAGGGTCTTTCAATAAACCCTTTATCAACAAGCTGTGAGCTTACTTCTCTGGCAATATCAATGGGTATAGCAAACCCTATGCTGGTTCCAATACCTGCAATAGCTGTATTGATTCCAATAACTTCACCATCAAGGTTAACGAGCGGTCCACCAGAATTACCGGGGTTAATAGCAGCATCAGTTTGAATGAACTCAACATTTGAACTGCTAATTTGCCGTGAAAGTGCGCTAATAATACCCAGTGTCACAGTATGGTCATAGCCAAGCGGGCTTCCGATAGCGATTGCCCATTGCCCGGGTCTTAGTTTTTTTGAAGTTCCAATCTTTGCCGGGGTAAGATTCTTTGCATCAACCTTTAATACTGCTATGTCACTGAAACCATCTCTGCCCACTATTTTAGCATCTAATGAACGGCCATCATTAAGTGTAACTTTTATCTTTTCGGAATCTTTTACAACATGATTGTTGGTCAAAATATAGCCACCATCAGATATAATGACGCCTGAACCATTACCAACAGACTTTCTTTTGAAGGTTTTAGGGCCATCTTCCTGTTGCTGCATATTGGGATCAAAGCCGAAAAACCTTTTAAAAATCTCACTATTAAAAGGTGTTCCTCTAAATTCGGTTCTAATTTCCTGAATGTTTTCAACGTCAATACTTACTACTGACGGAGAAACCATTTCTGCTACATCTGCAATTAAATCAGGTTTAAAAAGCATATATTTTGAGCTTTGTTTTGCTTCTTGATCATTTTGTTTTAGTTTATTGCTCTTCTGCTCATCAATTTTGCCTGATTCTTTTGCTTCAATCTTTTTGTCTTGAACCTGCTCACTGGATATGCCAGGCATTATAATTATAGAATATAATAACATTACTGTAATTGTTAAAAAGACCTTTTTGTAAATGTTTTTAACCCTCATAACGGCTCCTCTCTTGAAACAGGTAACTTTACGGATTACTACAAATTTTAATATTTCAAGACGGAAAAATACAACAATTGTTTCAATCAAATTTTTCAAAGCTTAAATCATTTTTTTAATGCTGGTATAGAACTTGTAAAATCTTTGGTTTCTATAATATTAATTAAAGTATATTTTATTAATTAAAATACGATTTAATTAATCTTTTGCTTGCTATACTATTAATTAACCGGGGACTTCATTAGCTAATGACCCGTAAAAAACGTAGTATTCTATAGTTTAGCTGTATTGATATATTATCAAAGCTTATGCTGCTTTGTCTTTATTAAGCTGAGCGGCTAATGCTTTTGTAAGCCCACCGGTAAACGCAATAACCTGTTTTTGAACCTTAAGCATTATTGGTTCATCATCTTTTAAAACAACTTTATCTTTATATTTATCAACTGTTTTCTGTATCTCTTGCATTGCATACTGTTCTTCTGCCTGCTTTTCAGCTGCTGTCATAGCAAAAGCACCCCAGATAGCATTGTGAATAATTTGTTTTACGTGTCCTAGAGTAAATCTTTCCTGGATTCCCTGTGTTCTTTCTTCAGGGGTAATATTCCAGTTGAAGCGCTTGAAGACTTTTACAAACTCGTTAGTAAGGTTTGTGCCAGCAGTAACAGCATTATCAGTATTGATATTTGCTGGCAGGCCTTCATCAAGGAAGTCCAATACAGGGTGATTTCTGTATCCTTCAACGGCTCTGGTCTGGAAGTTAACTTTAGGGCAGGTTTCAAGCGTGATATTTCTTAGCTTAATTTCATCTTTGAGGCTTTCAGGGGCATTTCTCAGGTCTATGCCATGTCCTATTCTATGTGCACCCTGTCTTACAGCTTCCTGTATATTCTCCCAGCCTTTAACATCGGCTGATTGTTTAACTTCACCGGCGTGAACAGTTACTTTTAACTCTTCATCAGGGTGATCTCTTGATTCATTATAATACTTAATATGTTGCAGAATTTTTCTATGCATATAGAGTGGATAATCATTTTCTTTGCCTGCTATATCAAAGCCAACGACATTAGGTATAATATTAAGACCCATTCTTGCGTAATGAACAGCATCTCTAGATCCTGTTTTCTTGTCATTAACTCTTAATTTAGAATAATTATTTAAGTCTGCCAGCATGCTTCTTGATAACAAGAATTTTTGTTCCTGAAGTTTAAGCTGTGTCTTAAGTTTATCGCCTATTTCAAGCAAAGTGCGTGTGGTAATTTGCTTTTTATATTCTTCAGGTGAATTATTAGCTTTTAAAATATTTATCAGTTTATCGAAGTCTTGACTAATTCTGGCTCTTGAGTAGATCGGGCTAATGTCTGCTTCATCAAATGAACTAAACTCGTCATCCTTCATAACTGCTGCTGTATCTGTATGATCAAGCCCCTTGCCATTACAGCATTTACCTTCGACAATACTTTCTTTAATATCTATTCCTTTAGATGAGCTTTTTGTAAAGAGTTTTACCTTTTCAAGACCCATTTTACGGTCGTTATAGTTATCTATATAAGCATTGGCATTTATAGCATCACCTATAGCAGTAATTGAATCAGGTGTAAGCCTTGTCATACCGACTACATTAGGTATTATACCAGATCCCATCCTTAAAAAGCGATCACAAAGCTTTGAACCTGTTTTTAAATCTGATAGTTTTAAATTTGAGTAGTGTTTAAGATTATCAAGCAGCTTTTCAGCCAGAAAAGTCTTATCTTCAGCGTAATCATTCACTTCTTTCATTTTGTTGTTATATATATCAAGTATTTTAACTCTGTTTTCGTTTGTAAGTGCAGTATTTCCAGCTTCATCCAGAATATCTTTAAGTGCCTCTTCAAGTTTTTTCTTTGTTGTAGGATTAGTAATATTATCTCTAACAGCTTCTACTGTCATCAGGATAGCGTTTTTAAGCTCTTTAACAGTCTGATAACCTTTACTGGAAATAACTTCTTCAAGTGTAGCATCCATTTCTTTTAGTGCTGCAAGGTCATTTTCGAGGTCATCTACTACTTTTGAATATTCAAATGGCTTGCCTTCTTTTACTGAAGCCTTCATTTCCTTATACATATTATCAAATAACACACGCTGGCTTCGCATTTTAACAGTCAATCTTGAAAGTTCTTTTGCTTTAGCAGAATCAGAACTTAGTGGCTCAGGATCAATAACTATAGAGGTCTGTACAGGGTTAGTATCTTTTAAATCTATTTCTGCGTTTCTTAAGCCAACCTGTACTGCCCTTAAAATATCTTCAGGACTGCCCTTATATATTTCGTCCATCGGGTCTATGTTAATAACAATATTCTTTTCACCATTTTTAGCCCTTTCCATAACTGTTGAATAAACAGCAGGCACCAGATCAATAGTTGTAATGGCTTTAGGGCTGGATACTGTCATTTCGTTATAAAGCTGATCTATTTTGCTTAAAGGTATATGTCTTTTTTTTAATTTAATATCATTTTCAAACAGAGACTTTGTAGAACTTATCTTTTCTATAATTCTCTGTTCATCGTAATTACGGGACAGATGAACATCGTGAGCAAGCCTATCAACATTATTTAAGACTTTATTCAGTTTTTTAAATTCAATATAATTATTACTTAAAATTTCTGATGAATCATATACATTGCCGGTCTTCTCAGCTTCTTTAAGCTCTTTATACATCTTATCAAAGAGAACACGCTGGCTTCTCATTCTGGTAGCCAATTTAGCCCGCTGTAAACCTCTTTTAATAACTGCATCAAAAGGTTCATCAGGAGAATTAGGGTGTCTTTCTGCCAGAATGATTATCCCTGTGTTCATTTCTTTGCCCAATGTCTTGATATCTTCCTGGGCATTTCTTAAACCAACCTGTACAGCTCTTACAACGTCTTCAGGATGGCCTATAAAAGAAGATGAGTGCGGATCAACCCTGATTTCAAGGTATCTACAATTATGCTTTGCTTTTTCCATAGCGATAGCGTAGGAAGCCGTCATTATATCCATTGTTGTAATGTTTTTGGCTTTAAGTTCATAAGTTTTTTTCAGCCAATCCCCAAGAGATTCACTCTTTTTTCTAATATCATAATACTTTTGTTCAAGTTCTGCCTCACTGAGGCCAATACACATACCCTCTTTATTCAAGAATAGCTTGGATATATTAAAAGGTGTAGCTCCATTAAAGTGAGAGTGAAGCTCATATTTAGGTAATTCATAAAAGAAATTATAGACAGGATCAGGGATATGTCCGCTGTCGTCCTGCTCTTTTTGCTTTGTTTGTGGCTTAGTGGCACCTTTGAACTTCAATACATTTGTATTATTTTTGCTTTCAAAATACGATGGTGCATAAATTTTTTGACCCACTTGAAACATTTTCTATACCTATTTTCCCCTTGATAATTATATAACACCCCTGAAAGTATTGATTGCCCTTTTCAACTGAAATTGTTACATTTTTAACAGAAATTGTTTTATAAGATTGGCAGGTAAAGAAGTCAATGCTTTTTAATAACCAGAAAGCAGGCCAGTCAGGCAGCCATGGATTTTTACAAGGAATAAATATATTGCACAAGCCCCAGCAAAGATTGCGTTGTTTAAATTTCTGTGGGCTTAATAATAATAGCCTTTTTGCACCGGGGGCACATCACTGCTGAACCATCATAAGCCTGTTTGATAAGATAATGAAGCTTGCCTGTGCAGCCTTCAGAGATACAGGGTACTTCATTAATTGCATTACCAAGAAACTCAGGTGGTAACAAGTCTTCAAGGCTGTTATTTACTTCTTTTAGAAATATCTTCATTAACGCTATCCTTCTTATGAACGTATAATTTCAAGTAACTTTTCTGCTTTTGCAATATCAATATATGATTTAAGGCCTTCATCTCTTTTAATGGATGTAGCAACAATGGCTCCATCTGCAATATCAAGCATATCTTTTGCATTAAGGGTATTCAAACCGCTTCCAACCAGAAGAGGTACTTCAGGAAGGGCATTTTTAATCATTTCAAGATCTTTAATGTCAGCAGAAGAACCGGTAGCAACTCCTGATACAATAATAGCATCAGCAAGCCCCCTGTATACAGTTTCTTTTGCCTGATCAACAATACTTGAGGGTATACCAAGTGGGTAGGCATGTTTAACCATAACATCAGCAAAAAGTTTTATCTCACGGGCCTTAATGGCTTCTCTATAGGGCAACAGGGTAGGTGCAGAAGCTTCTATAATACCAGAATCTGTTACCATCGCCCCTGTAAGTACATTTACTCGTATAAATCTTGCCCCGGTACAGCTAGCAATGGCAATAGCAGATTTCGAGTCATTTCTCAATACATTAATACCGATAGTCTTATCAGTAATATGCATAATCCTTTTAGCAATCAGAGACATTGAAGACACAACAGCGGGGTCAACACAGTCTTTTGCAAAAGGTATATCATAGTAATTTTCAATAATTATGCCATCAAAACCAGCAGTAGCTATAGCTGAAGCTTCTTGTTCAGCTTTCTGCACAACATGATGAAAGTTTCCATCATAATTTGCAGAGCTAGGCAGTGGCAAAAGATGCACTACGCCTATAACAGGTTTATTTGATCCAAATAATTCTTTTAACATAAACGAAAACCTTCTTATGGTTTTGAGATTATCACACAAACTGTGCGGTTTCCATAGATTCTGAAGGTAATGTTAAGCAGTTTAATAATTTAGTGATAAGGGTTTATTTCTGGTTATCTAAAGATTTCGATACGGTTTTTGCCCAGTTTTTTAGCTTTATAGAGTGCGCTTTCTGCTCTGTCTATGAAGTCTTCCACAGAATCATCCTGAAGTATTTCTGTAAGGCCGAAGCTGAGAGAGATTTTGCCATTATTAATAGCTTCTATTTCTAGTTCATTAAACTTTTTCTGTAGTTTTTCAATAGCAATCCAGGCTCTGTGCATATCTATAAGAGGTAACAAAATTAGAAATTGGTCATTGCTATAGCGTCCTATAAGGTCTGTTCTTCTGAGATGGTTTCTTAGTGTTTCTCCTGCTGTTTTAATAATAGCATCACCAATAATATTACCCCAGTTTTCATTGATCTTTTTAAAGTTGTCAATATCACAAATACAGAGACAGAGTGGCATTTCGTATCTGTCAGCTTTCTCCATTTCGATGTTGACTCTATTTACGATTTCAGCTCTGGTCAGGTGAGCTGTCAGAGGGTCTTTAGTGGCAGATTCTCTGATGCGTTCGTGAGCTTTTTCAAGGTCTTCGTGTGCTGTATCATCCAGGATGGTTTCAGCTGCACCAATAATATTTCCTTCTTTGTCCTTCAGTGGAATGGCCGAGATTAATACAGGTACCATAAAGCCTTTTTCGTGTATTATAATAGATTTCTGATTAATTACTTCACCCTGTTGAAGGCATTTAATAACAGGATATTCATCTATGTTGATCTTATTGCCGTTTTTATCAATATGTACAAACTTTTCTCCATCGCAGGTGGTGTTCATTACTGAATCTCTGTTATAGCCTGTTATGATTTCAGCTGATTTGTTCCAGAAGATAACTTTTTTCTCATTATTTATAATGAATATACCTTCATAGAGAGAATCAAAAAAGTTATTAAAGAAGCTATTTTCCTGTATTACGTTTAAATAGTCTTCGAGTGTAGTTATCATAAGGTTATTCATAGTTTGATCCTCATAATTGCGTGCACGGGTAGAAAAAATCGTTTTATTGTTTGATTAATCAGAGAATTTATGCCTTTTTCTTTTTAGTAATGATAACTATTACTGTTTATTGAGTTCCCTGACAGGTTTTTTGTGCGTATAATTATTATTATAAAATATCTACATAAAATTAGAAAAGAAATCAGGAAAATATGCAAACACCAACAAAAACAGTTAGCGATATAACCCCAAACCAGAAGCAACAGGAATGTATCGATACACTAAAAGGCCCAGTAATGGTGCTAGCCGGCCCCGGAACTGGCAAAACAACCATTATTATTAAACGAATTGAACATATGATCAAACAGAGCATCAACCCGGAAAGAATTCTTGCACTGACATTCAGCGAAGCGGCAGCCAGCGAAATGAAATTGCGGTTATTGAATCAGGCAGGTACCCGTGCCTCTTCGGTTATCATTCATACATATCATGCTTTTTGCAGCGATATAATATCTCAAAACGCCCTGAAATTCGAGCTATTAGAGGATTTTAATATCATTGATAAGCTCAATCAAACCCGCCTGATGAGAGAAGTAGTTGATGAATATCGTCCTAAATATCTGGTAACAAAGCATAATGACCCTTATTTTTATGTTAATTACCTTGTCAACGCCGTTCATGAGATTAAGCTCAACCGTATAAACAGGGAAAAATACTTGAATATTCTTGAGACAGACCCTGCCTGGAAGCCTGAACTCAGACGTCTTGAGCAGGTCAAAACCGAACAGGAAGAACTTAACAGGGCCGGCAAACGAAACAGACTTAAAACCACCATCAAAGAAATTGAAACCCTTGACTCTCAAATTAAAAAAGCCTGTGAAATATGGGATATCCACGAAAAATATCTCAAAAAAATGAATCAATATTCATTTATAGACTTTGACGATATGATTAATCTTGTACTGGACAATTTTGAAGAAGACCCTGCCTTTCTAGAAGAAGTCAAAAGCCAGTTTGACTATATTCTCGTGGATGAATATCAGGATACTAACCATTCTCAAAATGAGTTAATCTTTAATCTTGCGTCTGATGAACCTTCAGCCAATGTATTTGTGGTAGGAGATGATGATCAGATTATTTATGCTTTTCAAGGGGCACAGGTAGACAATCTTGAGAGATTTTTAAGGCACTACCCTGAGGCAAAAGTTATCTGCCTGGATGAAAATAACCGTTCCACTCAGGTCATTCTGGATTTTGCTCACCGTATTATCTCTCAGGATACCACCAGGCTTGAAAGCAACCCGGAATTTGAGCAATATAAGATCTCTAAAAAGCTTGTAGCTAAAAACCCCTCGCTTCTTAAAAGAGATGATAAGGTTGAAATGCATACCTTTATTGATATCATACAGGAGAATAATTATATAGCTGACCGTATTCAGTCTATTATCGAAAACAACCCCGGGATTGAACGCTCTGAAATAGCGATACTTGCCAGAACCAATAGCGAGCTTGAAGCCTTTGCAGACCTGCTTAAAGCCAGAAATATACCGTATCAAATCAGCAGACAAAAGGATATCTTTTCTCTCAAGCCCTCTCTTCTTGTTTATCTGTATCTTAAGGCCTTAGAAAACCATCAGGAAAATGCTATGGGCCTGTTTGGCCTGGTCGCTCATCCGCCGTTTAACTTTGCTGCAGGTGATTATACCTTTTTGATTCAAGAAAACCTTAAGACCAGAAACGATTTTATTTCGCTGATCAAAAAACATCTTAAAAGCCAAAAATGGCAGTCAGCTGAGACTATACAGGGTTTTATTGATACCTTCGATCAATTGAAGAACCTGATCAACAATGAAACCCTTTCAAACCTTATTATTCACCTGGTTAACCAGACTGGTATACTAAATTATTATGCCAGACAGAAGAAAGACAGATTTGAGAATATCTTATCTCTTAAGAAGCTGGTGGATGAAACCAGGACTTTTGAGAAGATTACTCATCCTGCAACGCTGACGATGCTGCTAAGTTATCTTGATAGCTCTCTCAAGGAGGATATCAACCTGCAAATTGACGAAAATAACTTTATTGAAAATGCTGTTCAGCTTATCACACTTCATAAGTCGAAGGGGAGAGAGTTTAAGTATGTCTTTCTGGTCAATCTGAATGCTAAAAACTGGGAGAAAAAGCCAACCCGGAGCATTTTGAGAGTTCCCACGACAAGGGTTGAGTTTACGAAAGAGGCAGAAGTTGCAAGAATACTGTTTGTGGGGTGTTCAAGAGCTAAAGAAAGGTTATTTTTGACCTATTCATCTACCAGTAACGGCAAGAACACTGAGCTAAGTTTATTTATACAAAATGCAATTAAAGAAGAGAGTTTGATAGAGAAGAAAAATCATGAACTTTCTACTGAAGAATATGTAGATAGTGTAATATCACAATTCAGCCGGTCTTATGTATATTATGAAAGCAGGTTCTTAGAAGATTTAAAATTGCGGGCAGAAAAGCATGTGATGAGTCCGTCATCATTGTATCTTTATAACTGTTGTCCGAAGCAGTTTTTGTATCAATACATTTATCGCATTCCACAGCTAGAAGTAATTAGCCCTGCATTAAGTTTCGGCAGTGCTGTCCATAAAGCTCTTGAAAAGTTTATCAGGTCTGCAATGAAGTCAGGTAAGTTTGACAGCAAAGATGCTCTGGTTAAATATTTTAAGCAGGCTATGGAAAAAGCACTCTTCCCTTCTGTTCAGGAGCGGGATATAAGGATGATGAACGGTATCAAATTACTTGATGCTTATTATAAAAGGTTATTAGAAACACCGATCAATAACATTGATGGTATTGAGGTCAACATAAGCTTTATACCTGTTGATAAATATCTTATAAAAGGCTTTATTGACCGTATTGACACATATAACCGGGGGCAATATACTGTCATAGACTATAAAACAGGAAACCCTAAGTCTGAACGTCAGATTTTAAATGAAGATGGCACACATTATCACTATTTTGATCAACTATGTTTTTATAAGCTGCTTTATGAGCTAAAAAACAAAGACAAAGAGGTTGTAGAAGGGCAGGTAATTTTTCTTGAAGAGCCTTCAAAGTCAATCAGAGTAGGCCTTTCAGAAGATGACCGCACTCGTATAACAGAAAAGATTGTTTCGACTTTTGAGAAGATTCAGGCACTTGAGTTTTCAGGCATTGACGGTGAAAAGCAGCAAAAAGAGCCCTGTAAAAAATGTGTTTACAAACTACTTTGCAAGATGAATGCGTTGTGATTATAATGTTAGAAGAATAATATCGGGATGTAGCTCAGCTTGGTAGAGCGCTGTGTTCGGGACGCAGAAGTCGCAGGTTCAAATCCTGTCATCCCGAGTTTTTTTCTACAAGATATATTTGCTGGATATGTTATTTTTATCATACAAGGATGACTCAAAAGCTCTAAAGAGGCTAATAACCTCCGGAGCGAACTAAGTTCGCTCCGGTGAGAGTTTTATTTTGGGCTAATTCAGGCATTCAATAAACTATTATCATTGTGAGGATAGCTTTTAGCCCGATGTGGTAATCCAGAATAAACATTTGATAGATCCTTCGCTTCGCTCGCAAGACTTTTATAGCCTCTTGATTGCGATTCGGTATCAGATTCAATCCCTGTTTTTGCAGGAATAAATAATTCCGTAATTAATCAGAGGTTTCTTAAGATTCTTCGCTTTTTTCAGAATAATAATTAAAAATAAATCTCTTTAATAGTATTCTGTGTAAGGATTGCAGGTGCTTTCTCCGGGTTTTGAATATTGCTGAATATGTGATATCTATTTTTAAGGTATTCATTCTGTACATCTCTGGTACCTTCAGGCAGAATAACATTAGAAAAAACCAGTGATATTAGGAGGTAAATGACAAACAAGGCATTCAAAATAAAGATTATTCTTGTTTCTTGAAGATTAATATTACCCATGTGTTATTCTTTCCTTTAGTGCTACCTGCTATGAACTAAAACGCCTGAATATAAATTGTTGATAATACTATTAATAAATGTAAAGCAGTTATTTATATACTGATCCTTAAAAGTAATGTATAGATTTCAGATTATAGAGACCAAATTCTAAAAGTGCCCTCTATTTTCTGAAATCTGATTACTTATGACTTTGATTATAAATGTATAAAACCGGTCATAATATCTGTTTTGTATTAGAAAATTTTACAGGAAGTTAAATTAAAAGATCAGTGCATAACTTAAAAAGTTTTCGATTTTCAAGCCCTAATCCCACCCACCCTAAAGGAAGGCATGGGGTCTCACTCCCAGGCTACGCCTGCTCGCTCAACCCATATCTTTACTTTTAAAATCTTTGAAAATCGAAAACAAAAAATCTATCATTATAGTTATGCATCAGTCTTATTAAAGAAACTGGCAAAAATTATTAAACAGGGTTCAGCGAAGAGGTAGGTCAAAAATTTAACCGGACAGTAATGGTAATTAATCAGAGATACCTAATGATCAAAAAAGTTTGAGCTGGCCATCATCATTTCTGGTATGTTTAAACAGGTTCTGGTTGTCGAATTTATTTAGTTTTAAAGGGTCTAATGCAGGAGAAGATGCCTTGTGGGTCTGGTAGAAATTTTGAGCTTCTGAAATAGTTTCACATGCATAGCAATAAAGACAACCATGAAGACAGCTTCCATATTCTCCAATATCGATACTTTTAGCGCACCCGCAATCATTTCTTGTAGGAGCAAAGTTAAAGTTGATTTTTTTGCCGGTAAGTTTTTCTATAAGCTCATAATCTATACAGTGAGCCTTTTTAACTGTCTCAGAAACCAGTGTATCATCACAACAGGCAAAAACATCCATATTATACTGGGCTGCTATAGAGGCTAAACCTTTAACCAGTGTTTCTTTTTGCCCCTGAGACAGGGGTAAAGAATGAATTTGTTTTCTGTCAAAATTGCGTTCAACTTTTCTGTAGATATCCAGAAATTCTATATAGCAGCGCCTGGTATAATCTTTAAGCTTATAAGCAATGTTTTCAAAGTTATAGAGGTGAAAATTAATATTTAAGTCTTTTGTTGTTATTATTGGGTCATACCTCCATAAGACATGATCAGGACTTTTATGTTCAGCAAGACGCTTGAACTGATCTATAGCCTCTGAAACCTTTATAATATTTTGCTCAAGATACTCAGGATAATTGTTAACCGTGAAATGAAAATAATATTCATACCCTCTGTTATCCAGCATATCAAGATATTGCATAAGCCGCTCATAATTTTTAGACCAGAAGACAATACAATCAATGTTTTCAGGAGTCAACTCAAGGTATTTCAATTTATCTGAGTGTGGAAGCGGATAAAGAACATAACCTTCATGAATGCGTGAAATGAACCACTCTGAATAAAATGCCGGTATATCTGTTCTTCTGCTTGCAGAGACGATTGCCATATATTAAATCTCAATTAAACCTGACAAAAACACTATATCTTAAAATACATCCATTATCAGCAAGAATTTTGTAGATAAAACAATATATCTGTATATATATTAATATCGCTTCGCAATTATAAAGTATAGAAAAAGCCACGATTATTCTGATTTCAGCAAGTATTATCAGCTCTTTCAAAAGACAGGGTTAAAAAGCAAGATAGTATAAATATTCCGGGCAAATATTGCCCCTCATCAGCAATAAATATTTAATTACGCAAATTTTCTTATTAATATTATTTATCTTAACAGGTATAATTATGTTATCTTAAAACAATATAGTCAGGGAACTGGAAATTTATGTCATCAGAAAATAACAAATCTAAAATTAGTCGCTGGTATGATAGAAATGATAGCATTTCTGTCAGCATGCACCTGCTTGAATCTGTGCCGGATAACCTCAAAAGACAGGTGGCAAACTATTTAATTGAAGATCTTATTACTAAAAAACCCTACTCAGATATGCTGCCTATCGACGTTCACTATCTGGTATTAAGTGAAAACAGACGCAGGCGCTGGTATGACTTTGATGAATCGGTCAGAATTTTTGTTGAGCTTCTCAGGCATTCTTCTGAATCACAAAGACTTGAAATCAGTGATAAACTTGAAGGCTTCATAAAAAAGATTCTTGAAACACCTGAAACCCAAGATATTACTGATGGACAGGTTGAAGAATATGAAGAAACCACCTGAAGTATTTTTTTTAGTCTGATACTTATTCTTATAACTTCTTACCTGCTATCTGCTTCTTTTATATCAGCCTGAAATCAAAATGCCGTTTTGTTGAGCTTTTTAAAGGGTGTTTTTATCTGCTATAAGATATAAGCAATATTATATGAAAACAAAAGTTCAACCTGTCATCTATATGCAGTATTTTTTAATTTTTTTTAATATATTTAAGTGAATTTCAATTAAAATAGATTTTTATCTTGCTGGCTTTACGTTAAACTATAAAATAATCCGGTTGTTCTAACAATACTCAATACCATTAAAGATCTCATCTATTGTCAAATATGACTAAAATAATAGATAATAATAACAACAGCAAACTAATTCGCTTCAATGCTTATACTCAAATATTTTAAAGCTTATGAATAAATCAAAACAACAAAATTCAGGTAACACAGAACAGAAAAAATCTCACCGGCTATCTGAAAGTGAAATTTCAGATCTCTGGAATATTTTCAGTGAAGCCAAACACAGAAAAAAATTGAGAGAAAAAATAATTCTCCACTACATACACCTGGTAAAATACGTCGTGGGACGCCTGGTAATATCACTTCCCGTTAGCATTAACAATGATGATTTAATGGGGTATGGAATAGAAGGCCTGATAGAAGCCGTTGACCGGTTTGACCCTAAAAGAGGCCTGAAATTTGAAACATACGCCATAACAAGGATCAGAGGGGCAATTATAGACAACCTTCGCAGCCAAGACTGGGTGCCAAGAGGCGTAAGAAAACGCACCAAAGAACTTCAAGAAGCTATCGCAAAACTCGAACAAAAACTCGGCAGACAACCAACAGAAATTGAAATAGCAGAAGAACTCAATATACCCAAACATAAACTAAATCAACTGATATCTGAAAGCAGCAATCTCATGTTATCACTGGATGAATCAAGAGACGCATCAAGCAGCCAGGGCACAACCTCTCTCATAGATACTATAGAAGACAGAGAAAGCCCTGATCCGCAGGCAGAATATGAATCACTGGAACTTAAAGGCAATCTGTCTAAAGCTATTGGCTCTCTTCCAGAAAGAGAAAAGATGGTCATCGCTCTCTATTACCACGAAAATATGACATTAAAAGAAATCGGCCAGGTCATATCTGTTTCAGAATCAAGAGTATGCCAGCTGCACGCTCAGGCAATAATGAGATTAAGGAGTAAATTAAGTGGATGATATTAAACTGGCTTTTCTGGGCTTTGCTTCCTCCGGAGCCAGCTCTTATTCGGGCGGCATAATGGTCTGTGACACCAGAGGCTTTCCACTGGAATTTAGATACTCTGAACCCATTACACCTACAAGGGTCCAGCAGGTGCTATACGGCGACGTGCTGGATAAATATATTAAAATCGATGTCATCTCTGAAAGCCTCATAAAATCCATTACATCACCTTTTAACCTGCTTATAGTACAGGATGAACAAGTATTAGAGAACAAATTTCAGAATAAAGTTCTGGTAGTGAGGATATCACTGACAAAATCTCCACCACTCACTGCCCAGGGTGAATATATCAAGATTAAAGAACGTGAATACCTTGTTCAAGCATCCTCTAACTCTAACCCCATTAGAGTTCAGTTTACATCAGCATACAAAATTGAAGATGAAGAAATTAAAAATACACTGAAAATTCTCGCTGATGCCGGCAACACAATGGATATCGATGAACCACTCTCTAGAGTTAACAGGGCACTGGAACTTATATGTCAACAAAATCAATCAAAACAAGATTAAAAGAACTCTTAAATTCTTATCAAAAGCTCTTTAAAGACATTTCTAAAGATACACACGATACAGTCAAAACATCTCTCAAAGGTGCAAATACATACTCTTTAAAAATACCCGATGAGAAAGCACCGTGTCATGAGCTTTTGTTTCAACAACAGCAAGAACTTAACATAAGATCTTGCAGGGCTATTTACGTACTAATAAAAAAAATTGAGAACGAATTAAAAGATTTTAACCTCAATATAGGTGCCCTCACCCCCGGTATTTCAAACATACTACAAATAAAAAGGTTTACAGAGTTCAATATACCTTTAAAGATGAAATATATGCTGCCAGAAGGTATTTTCTGCACAGTATCAGCCTTTGAAGACCTGCTTTTCTTTCCTCGTTTTGGCAGTGCAAAGGATTTCACTATCGATAGACCACAATTTCGTCCGGTAAATATAGATAAATTTCCTCTACCACAATTCATAGAAGAAATTATCTCTATTAAACCCATAATTAAAAAACGAAGCGAGGCTTTTCCTACAAATCTGCCCATCGAAAGAAAACCCGTCAAACTGCTTCTTTATAACGAAAAAGAACTTGATGTGTTTAAAAAACTTCTCGCTGAAAAAACAAAGGTGCATAAACGTATCGTTAAAATTTCTTCTGTTTATAATAAACTTGATATCAAGAATATTCAAAACTTGAAATATGACACTAACTCAAAAAAAGTCTATTTTACCTTCAGGCCAAAAAAACAACAAACACCAGATAAAAACTTTGCCTATCTCGTTATTGGCAGAAGAATGGATAACAACCACTCTCTCAGTGCCATGGTGAGCTACAGTGAATTTGAAGCACTTAAATATGAATGAATACTGCGAAAAAATCTGTAAAAATGTTCCTATTGGCTTTATGGCAATAAATTCAAAGCGACAGGTTTTATATATTAACGATTATGCTAGAAAAATGCTTAATCTATATTCTAAAATTGATCACATCTCAGACCTGCCAGACTATCTTGATGCACTAAAATCAAGACTGATAAATGTTCCACTTTATAACGAAAAGAAAGACCTTTTTGTAAGAGAACATTCAAGACTAATATATATTGAAATGTATCTCTGTTCAAGCTCGCCGGCTGATCCTGAAGAGCAGAATCAGGTTTATTTTATATCTTTAATAGATAAAACTTCAGACCTGAAAAAGCTTGACACCATTAAAGCAATGCAAGATGAGCTGTTTCAGTTTAAAAACCTTGCTGCCATCGGCACAATGATTTCTGGTATTGCCCATGAGCTTAATAACCCTATCTCTGGCATCTCTATGAGCGCACAGCTGGCAGAAAGCAGCCTTACTTCAATTATTCAGAGCCTGAAAGAGGCAAGGCACAACCTTGAACCTGAAGATTTTAATGCCCTTCTAGATTCTCTTACATACTCTTTAAGCGAGATAGAGCACATAAAACTTAATACTGTCAGGTCAGCACGACTTGTTGGTGGCCTTTTAAACTATTCTAAAAGAGAAAAACTCGACCTTGAACACTGCATTCTCTTTCAGTTGCTTCAGGAAACACTTGATATTACAAGATCACAGCACGTTTTCACAGGGGCAAAAATAAATATTAACTGCCCTTTAGAGATAAAATTAAATTGCGATAAACTCAAAATACAGCAGGTTATCTATAATATACTTAAAAATGCTGCTGAAGCCTCACCAGAAAACCCTGAAATCAATATTAACTGCACAACAGAAAAGAAATACGTCAGAATTGCTATATGTGATAATGGTTGCGGAATACCCCATTCAAATCTTAATCAACTGTTTACACCTTTCTTTACTACCAAAGCAGGTATTGGCGGCACAGGGCTGGGCCTCAGTATAAGCCACCGCATCGTAGAAAGACACGGAGGCAAAATTAAAGTCAACAGTACTGTCAATGAAGGCAGCGAATTCATTGTAATATTACCCATGAATCTGGAATAAAAACATGAAAACTTATAATCTAATTATCGTTGATGATGATGAAGTAATAAGAAAGAACCTGGTAAACTATTTAACCCGGTTTCATAAAGCAGAATGCAAACTGACAGTGGATTCAGCAGAGAGCGCAGCTGCTGCACTCAATTTAATGCAAAAATCTGCTTATGATCTTGCTATCATAGATATTAATATGCCTGAAGAATCAGGCTTTGACCTGGTAGAAAAAGTACACAGGCTTTACCCGGAAACCAGAACGGCTATGATTACAGCCTATAAGGTTGAAGACTATCTAAAGCTAACACGTGAAAAAGGGGTATCAAATATTATTGTTAAAACTGCTCCATTTAACTTTAATGAGCTTTCAAAAGTCATTAATGGCTTGCTGATGCCTGAAAAATATTTACTTGGTCTATCAAACCACCTTGAAAAAGGCAGTGAGCTTAATAGCTATATTATTGATGGCTCTGATTCTATAGCAAAAATTCAGTCTATTTTAAGGGAATGTATGATATCTCTCAATGTTCCTAATATAGAACTTCTGTGTATAGCACTATTAGAGGCTATCACCAATGCACTCTATCATGCTCCCAGAACACTCAGTGGTCAAAGAAAATATGAACGTGGAGATATAGTTCAAAAGCTTGACAGCGAAGATTCTATAGAGATTCATTACGGCTGGGACAAAGAAAAACTGGGCATTTCTATCACAGATCATTCAGGCAACCTCACCAGAGACGATGTTTTATACTGGCTTGAACGTAATGTTACCGGTACAAACATACTTGATACTTCGGGCAGGGGCTTTTATCTAATGCATTGTATTGTTGACAGGTTGATTATAAATATTCAACCCTTAAAAATAACAGAATTAATCTTTATCATCTATTTAAAAGATACTTATAGCGGCCATAAGCCCATTTATATAAATGAGTTATAGTTAAAGAAGCTTAAATATTCAAAAAAGATCCCTGAATAATTTAAAGGTTCTCAGATTCAAGAAATATCGCTGTTTTTGCTGGAATCTGTAATTTCTTAATTAAAAGACTAATGCATAACTATAACAATAGATTTTTTGTTTTCGATTTTCAAAACCCAGATCCCGCCCACCCTAAAGGAATTTATGGGGTTTCCCTCGCAGGCTACGCCTGCTCGTTCAACCCATATCTTCACTTTTAAAATTTTTGAAAATCGAAAAATTTTTAAGTTATGCACTGATCTTATTAATCAGAGTTTCCAAAATATAGATCATTTATCATTGTCAACATACACAAAAAGAAAAAGAGGCTAAAAGCCTCAGACCGTCAGTGGATCTCATGGTCACAATATCCCGCAAGCAAGAAGCCATACGGTTGAAGGGCACTGTGGGTAGATGATGAATGCTTTAATATTTATGCTCTTAGGTCAAGAGCTTTTCCCTGGTGGGCTTTCTTACCGCAGGCGCCGCAGCCATGGCAGGATTTACATCCACCCGCTGGCTTCGCACCATTAGCAAGGGGGTTGGCTATTGCATTGTCGTTTAGTTTTGCGCTGTTGATACCGCTTATATCACCGAGGCCTTTGCCTTGCTGTGCAAGAACTCCTTCGAGTTTTGCCGCAAAGCTTCTGGCTTCTTCAGGGTTTTCAGCGCTGTTAATAGCATTGCGATACTGAGAGACTAACTTCATAAGATTATACTCTTCAGCCGCATTGTTATACTTACCCATTTGTTGAATTAACTGGCTTTGATGTTGTTGAAGTCCGCAAAAATCCATAAATCTCTCTCCTTTTCAAAGACCTCTAACGATGATGTTAAATTTTTAAGCCGCTAAATATTGACTTCAGCATTACAGAAAAACCACTACTAATGCAGTTATAGAAGGCTTTCTATAGAAAAACACCTCTATTGACTGTAATAAAAGGCTCTTGCATAATCCGAAAAAAATTAAATTATGCACTCGTCTATGATAAAAGATTCTGGTTTAACCATCACCTCCATATCAGGTAAGTTATACTATTAAATAGTGTTAGATGAACCTGTTAATAATTCTCTATCTCTCTCAAATATTTGTTAAATAAGCTATACCCGTATTTAAGGTACAATCATCAGGCACGATCTTAGAGGTAAAGCCGTTTTATGAACAGCTAACAACCATTATCGTTGTGTGCTAAGACAAACTATAAGTTTGAGGGTTTTAATGAAGACACTTCTTAATAATTACAGCTATGTGTTTTATATCTTTATTATATATGAACACATTAATAGTTCGTTGAGTCATACATCTTAAATAGATATAGATCATTATGCCTATTTTTAGAAGATATGCCCTCTGGGGTATGGCTTCTTGCCTTTATGCTGTATCCTTTTATTGATCAGGGATCTTGCAGCAACTTCTACTTTTTCAAGTATGTTTTTAGTAATATAAAATTAACTGACATTATGAATAGTTTTAAACTCCGGCATATCAGGAGACCCTATGAAAATTCATTATTTTCAGCATGTACCTTTTGAAGACCTTGCAAATATTGAGCCTGCAGTTCTTCAATACGATTTTAATATATCTAAAACAGCTTTTTTTAAGGATGATACGCTGCCACCAGTGGATGATATTGACTGGCTGATTATACTTGGCGGCCCGATGAGTGTGTATGAAGACAAGAAGTATCCCTGGCTGGTTGCAGAGAAAATTTTTATCGAAGAAGCTATAGAAAAAGGCAAAAAGGTTACTGGCATATGCCTTGGAGCACAGCTAATTGCAGATGTTCTCGGGGCTAAAGTCTATAAAAATACTGACAAAGAAATTGGATGGCTGCCTGTAACCCTTACTGAAGGAGGGCTGGAATCTAATATTTTTGACGGCCTGCCAGAAACTTTTATGGTCTTTCACTGGCATGGTGATACTTTTGACCTGCCTGAAAATGCGGTGAACCTTGCTTATTCTGAAGCCACTAAAATTCAGGCTTTTGAATATCCGGGCAATGTTTCAGGCATTCAGTTTCATCTTGAATATACCCGGGAAAGTATTGAAAAAATGCTTGATAATTGCAGCAATGAAATAGTGCCAGGTAAATATATTCAGACACAGAATACTATTCGCAATGGCTATCAACATCTTTTACCCTTGAAGCGTTATTTTCATATACTTTTTAATAACCTTTCTAACCCTGAATTATAAGAGGAACCTGAGCGAAGCGAAGGATCTATTTGTAGGGGATTTTTCGGGCTTCGCCACAGCAAGTTCCCAACCCGCTCGCCCATCAATTCGGGGTGCGTGACCGCACTGGACTAAAATTGCTTTTCTGTCTTCGCACGCTCACTCAAGTTTTCATTCGCTTGCTCAGGCAAGGGTTGCTATATTTATACCTTCTGTTCACTCGCTAAAGGAGGGTTTCAGGGGTGGGGAGTGACTGTGCCACGTCGAACTAAAAGCCCTCCTCGCAATAATAGTTTATTGAATGCCTGAATTAGTATGAAATAAAAGACTCTCAGGAGTGCACTAAGTGCACTCCGGTGGTATTAGCCTCTTTAGAACTTTTGTTTCATCCTGAGCACAGTGAAGGATCTGAGACAAGTAGCTTCAAAGATGCTGAAACAATTTCAGTGTGACTAAAATTTGTCAATTGGTAGCAAAATAGTATGAGTATTTACCCAATTAGAGGTATTGATGGTAATATCCTGCTATGTTTTAATTATAAGAGTTTCAATATAAAAGATTTCGTAACCCACCAGTTATTGTTTAGCCATTATTACAAGTATCCTAAAAGGCATCACAGGTGCCTTTTTTAATTTAATTTGAGGAGCAAAACCCGACCCACTATCTCTATAATCAGTTGCCTTTTGATGGCAACCTGATATTATTGAGTCCAAAAGCAATGATAATTAGAGCAATCAGGACTATTGAAATACTCAATAAAATAGCGCTTCCGTAAAAGCCTGATAAATCAACAATCCATCCTCCAACAGCAGGGCCTGTTAAGCCTGCCAGACCATACCCCAAAAAACATACAGGGTAAAGCCTTGGAAAACAATCTATACCATAATATTGAACAATGGAAGAGGCGTATACAACAAAACAACTTCCAAAACCAATGCCGCTAATAAAAGTAAAAATTAATGAAGACGCAGCAGATAACTTGAAAAACAACGGTATTAGTGAAAGCCCCAGAAACAATAAAGACATAATTATTGTTTTGTTTGAATTAAATTTATCATGAATACGTCCCCATAGAATACGGCCGGTAGCATTGCCTAAAGCAAAAACTGAAATAACCCATACTGCAAAATTGTCGGATAAACCATAACTTAAGGCAAGCGGTTTCAGTTTACTGATAGTAATGAGTCCGGCAAAAGTCCCTGCAAACATACCAAGGCAAATAAGCCAGAAAAGGCCTGATTTAAGATAAGGCATAAGTTCAATTTTACCTGTATCGTCAATTCTGTTTTTATCCTGTTCAGGTTCACTCATAAAAAGAGCGCTTATAATGGCTATGGAGCCAAATATTAAACCTGTCAGTCTAAAAATATAGAGCACATTAAAATGTAATGTGTTAAGCAGGTAATCAACAAAAAAGCTTAACAGAAGTGCACCCAGGCCAAAACCAGCAACAGATACACCGGTTATCAGGCCTTTATGATCAGGAAACCATTTCATGCCAACTGTTAAAGGTACGACATAACCAAACCCGATACCGGTTCCACAAATCAGGCTCAAGCTTAAAAGAAGCAGATAAAAGTTGCCCTGTGAAAACGAAGCCAGAACATACCCTGATAAGAATAATATGGCTCCTGTGCCGGCAATGAAAGCCGGCGGGAACTTTTTAAGCAAACGGCCAGCAGGTATCATTGCAATGGAAAAGGTAGCAATCATGGCACCAAAAATCATACCGCATTCACTGTTAGTCAGCCCATAATCATATTTTAGTGAGGGTACAAAAGAACTCCAGGCATATATACCCCCTAATATAGTTTGAATAATTATACCTGCTGTCAGAACAATCCATTTATTCATTACAATTACTCTGGTGAATTGTTTTGCCGGGGCAAACCACTTTAATGAGTGTTTCTACGAGGCAATGAGACTCTAAAGGATGCCTTAGATGAAGATCTGTATTAATCTGATAACTGTTACATCGTCCTTCTTTTATGCGATTAATATAACCTTCTTTAACCAGATCTGAAATGATGATTTGCACGGCTCTTTCAGTAATACCAATCTCTCTGGCTATATCTTTCATCAGCATAGAGTTATTTCTGGCCAGGCAAATCAACACGTGAGCATGGTTGGTTAGAAATGTCCATTTAAGTTTATTTTTTGAAGGATTTATCACTAAAGACTCCCATAATATATGAAGCATATTACAGAAATTGCATTTCGTATGTCAAATATTTATTCTTTTATTTAAAAATCTTTATTCTGCGAGATTCTTACTATCATTGAATAATCATTATTGAGTAATATGTTACAAGGTTTCAATATGGGTTGAATAAGTAAGCGTGGCCCGGGAATAAAACCCGGTGATATGCTCTATATATTATGGGGACAGGGTGTTAATTTTTTTTAAATTATTTTTTATTTTCTGGAAATCGTTTTTAAGATCATTATAGTTATAAGTGTATCAATAAAGTAGAGGTTGCTATTTAATGAAAAGTGGAACCACCAGGGCGTATGTAGATCCTCGAGCTTATAAACATGCTTCAAAAGACCGTCTTAAAAGTCATTTCAGGCTTAAAGAAAAATCTATCATTGATGATGACAGTTATGAAGCCAGGCTAACAGATAAATTGCTTTGTTTTTCCTGTTATTTTACGTTCGGGTTGAGTGGTCTTTTTGTATATTTTTCAGCGTTTATAAGCGGAAAAAAGCTCAACAGGTTTATGATGCTTCATACTTTTCAGTCTCTTTTTCTGGGGCTGACAATTATAGTTTCAATGCTGGTATTAGAAGGTATATCTTTATTAAGCAGTTTTCTTATTTTTGCTTTTGAGTCATACCGGGCGATTTATCAGGTATTATATGTTCATTATCCGCTTATAATATTTTGTGTAGTTAGTGTATTTGCTATTGCTGCACTTTCAGGGCGTGAAATGATGTTGCCGGGTATTAGTAGAATTGCAAGACAAATAATAAAATAGTTAGATCAAGAGAGATCTCTGAATAATTTATAAGTTCACAGATTCAAGAAATTAGTGTCTTGCTGGAATCAGTAATTTCTTAATTAATCAGAGGTTCCAAGAGTTATGCAGTTTAGTATAAATAAACTGGCAAAAATTATTAAACAGGGTTCAGCGAAGAGGTAGGTCGGGTTTGGTTTTTGGGCCTGCGGGCTCAAAAACCAAACCCTCAGAAAAAAATTTAACCGGACAGTAATGATGTTGTTTAGTATAAATAAACTGGTATCAATCGCTTATTTTATAGAGTTCTTCAGTCAGGGGGGTATTATACAGGTAGATCCAGTCAGGGTGTTTTTCGTATTGGGCTTTTAAATTATCGTAATAGTCAGGGTCTGTAACGCATGCGCTGAATTCTTCATAGGCGAGATCCTGTTTTACAAGAGGTTTATCTTTTTTATTTTCTTTTTGTTCTTTTTTAGTGGCTTCTTCTTTTTCTTTGAGTGTTTGTTTTTCTTGCAGTTCCATTTTTTGTTTTTCTTTTATGAGGGGTTTGCCTATGACTTCAGCTATTATGCCTTTTTGGGGTATCGGATAATATGTTTTCCAGAAGTGTCTGCGCTGCGAGAGCTCATGGGCTGCACCTCTAAAGCTTATATCTGAGAGAATTCGAAATACATATTCAGCTCTGTTTGAGTCGTCACTGAAATCTAACAGCATAGCTGCTTTTTTTATCTCGTCGCTGGCTGCAATGTAGCGATCCTGGCTTTTTAAAAGTATGCCAAGGTTATAGTGTGCTTCATATTTAAATGGATCAATTTTAATGGCTTCGCAATATTTATTGATAGCGGGTGTATCTCTTTCAAGCACATGGTATGTTTGAGCCAGGTTATAGTTTGTTTTGTAGTTATCGGGGTTTATTTCATAAGATTTCTGGTAGTAGTTCATAGCCTGCAAGTAATAATCCTGTGCTATTTCAGTATAATCTGTTGCCAGTGCTTTTTGTTTGTATACATGAGCAAGGTTATAATAGGCTACTGCTCTGTTATACTTAATAGAGGGTTCATTATTGAATAGAAATGGAATATTTACCATAACAGGATTAGCGTTAGTGGCTTGCATAAAGGCTTTTATGGCTCCATCTAGGTCATATTGCTGAACTCTGACCAGTCCCAGATTTATCCAGGCGTTAATGAAGTCGGGGTAAACCTCCGTAGCCATAATGTATGCAGCTTCGGCACTATTTTCTTCATCCTGAGTTTCTTCGTGCGGTTCGATGTGTAACACAAAGCGATCCAGGTTTTTGTCATATTTAAACACCTTTACTGGTTGTTTTTCAGGCGATGCAGTATATACTTCATACCAGAAATATATGTTGCCGAGGTTATAGTGAGCTTTAGGGTGTTCAGGATATATTTTGAGAGCCGTTTTATAATAGTCGATAGCGGCTTGAAAGTTGTCTTTTTTGAGGCTTTCATCTCCCTGCCAGACAAAATAGAATGCACGGGCCATTCTTGTTTGTTTCCACAGAAAATTATGATTTATCAGGGCCATTGCAAGTAAACATACTGCAACCAGAGCAATGACAACTGTTTTTAATAGACCGGATATATTTTTCATAGTTTTTAACTAATAACCGTTTTTATGGTGGGTTCTTTAATATTATAATCGGCCGGAGTTGTTGAATCTATAATAATTTAATTCCAGAGAGAGTTCAAATTTTAATGCAGGTTTGAATTCTAAAATTAGTTTTACCATATTTTTACTGATAAACTTACAAATGCATACTATTAGAAACTTTTTTTTAATAATTTAATGACACTTTTTGCCTGTATCAGTATGTTTTCCTGCTGCGCAAATTAGAGCAGAGTCAAAATTTGTTATTTTGCTAGCATTATAATTGACAAAATTTTCATAAGTGTCACCCTGAATTTTCTCACTGGATGATTTACCTGTTATAGGATCATAAAATCGATTACCTCTTGAACCTGCTAAGCCTGCTAAATTATTTTGAAAATCTTCTGCAATAACACCAATATTCCAGGCAAGTTCTTTAATAACATTTATATCTGTCTGAGAAATCTCAGGATCATTTAATACCTTATTAAGTTCATAAACAAACAAATATGCTGTATTTCCTTCATTAACATTTTTATTAAATTCTCTTTTATTGTTCTTATAATCCCGTTGTGCTTCTCCTATATTAAGAAGATTGCGTTCTAATGATTTTTCAACTGATTTAAGGCATTTATTATCTTTATTACAGTTTTTAACTTTATCTTCAAAAGTTTTTTCATAAGAAGCTATCTGATGCCCAAGATTAGCTAATTTCTTTACTTTATCTGTAGATTCTGCGGGCAAACCTGATTCTTCAAGGTGTTTTGCTACCTGTAATATTGCGTCTCCAATAAACTCAGAAGCACCTGAACTTCCTGAAGCTATTACATATGTATTAAAATCTGCAGGTATGTTTGTAAGTTTTAAGTCTCCAAAGTCAAGTGTAAAGGTGTCACCTTCATAGTCAATTTTTTTAGTGGCTCTCTCAGGTGCAGAATAGAGCGGGGCATCTGAAACGCCAGTGTTTAAATCATGAGAAAAGCTATATTTTTGAGTTTGAGAAGCTGTTATGGCAGGGGCTTTTTGATTTGCAACCTTTACAGCAGCAGAATCTTTCATAAAGAATTCTGAAAGCTTATCACCTAAAACAATAAATGAAAAAATAGCTGCAAAAAATACCAGTGCTGAAATTAATATAAATTCTATTGCTTCCTGGCCTGAAAATTCTGGTCTGTGCATACTAAATCCCCTTTTTTTAATAATTTAATGACACTTTTTGCCTGTATCAGTATGTTTTCCTGCTGCGCAAATTAGAGCTGAATCAAGATTTGTTATTTTTGAAGCTTCTTGTTCTCCAAAGGTATATGGATCATCATATGGGCTGCCAACATTTCCTGTTGAAGGATCCCAGAATACATCATTGGCTGAAATTGACGTTATATATGAATAACGAAAATCTTCAACTGTTACACTCATATGATATGTTAATTCTTCAATAATGTTTTTAACTGAAGGCTTCAAATCAGGATCTTTCATAAGTTTTTTATATTCTGCCATATAGAAATTATTAAGCATAGAAGGTTTTCCTGCTGCATTAGTAGCAAGAGTTTTTTCATCATTTTGAAGTACTGTAGCAAAAGAAACATTCCACATTAAATCAGTTATATCCCAGTTTGTATCTACAGTGTAAAATGAATTGTCAAATTCCTCCAGAGCCGGATATTGCTGTTTTAGTGTAACACCTCTATTTTCATTAAGATTTCTCAAGCATTTAGCATCTCCATTGCATTGCAGAATAAGGTTTTCAGCTATTTCCTGAACATAGGCAATATTATGGCCTGTTACGGCAAGTTTTTTAATGGCTTCTGACTGTTTAAGACTCTCTGGAGTACCTTCACTGGCTAGCTGCATTGCTATCTGTTCAAGTAAGCCGGATATAATACTGGTTTCTCCTGCTGAACCTGTTGATTTAATAACATTATTAAAATCTGCAGGTATGTTTGTAAGTTTTAAGTCTCCAAAGTCAAGTGTAAAGGTGTCACCTTCATAGTCAATTTTTTTAGTGGCTCTCTCAGGTGCAGAATAGAGCGGGGCATCTGAAACGCC
>Ga0334898_1000548_pt1 | contig 57590 bp, 53 predicted proteins | sample GraSluR3_MG_10_FD_207228 | JGI IMG/M metagenome (GOLD analysis project Ga0334898, IMG submission 207228) | Sludge microbial communities from methane-producing bioreactor in Wageningen University, Netherlands - Granular Sludge_3_08-R3 | ecosystem: Engineered > Bioreactor > Anaerobic >... | reverse complement strand
TTCATTTTAGATACCTCTTGTCTTTTTAGATTTTACCAACGTCCAGGTCAGTAATAATCTAAATTTACTTGAGGTATTTTTCTTTGTCAATCATTTGACCTATTTAAAGTATACAGGAAGCTCTCAACATAATTATCTTCAATACAATCATCCTCATCACAATCATACACCTAAGAATTAATATCTGCAATGAATTATGTAGAGAGTGTGAACAATTTCTTAACTCTTTTACATTAAATACATTAAGGTATGAAACTGTGATAGTATTGAGCAGAATATTATAATTTTTTACAAAGGAAAGTAGGATTGTTTATGAAATTACGAATCAAAATGCTTCTTGTTACAAGTGCAGTCATTATTTTGTCTATCTCGCTTATTGGCGTTTTTAATACGATCTCCACGAATAATGCATTCGCAGATAATGTTAATTTACAATTATATGATGAACTAGCAAATCTTAAAATGACCATAGAATCATCGGCTGAAATCGTTGACATTACAAAAGAAGCGCTCAATAGAAAAAACATCGATTTAACCTTGTCAATAGCCAAGATGATTGATGCGGATTCGACCTTATTAGAGCCGAATCAAATGGAACAGTTGGCTGAGGATTTAAAGGTTTCTGAGATTCATGTTATCGATAGTAATGGTGTGATACAATACGGAAATGTAAGAGATTTCTTTGGCTTTGATTTTAATACATCGGATCAAACACTGCCTTTTATCGATTTAATTGGTAATTCGGGTAGTAGCCTAGCGCAAGAACCTTCATTACGAGGAACGGACAATCAACTGTTTCAATATATTGGTGTGTCTAGAATTGATGAAGCAGGAGTGGTTCAAATTGGTATAGAACCAAAAGTAATTCAAGATTTATTAGATAATTTAAATCTTCAAAAAAGGGTAAATGATTTAGTTATCGGAACCTCAGGATTTGCTCTTGTTGTCAATGATGATGGGACCTTAGTAGCGAAAGATGACCTTGAATTAAGTGAATCGTTGGCAACAGATGTTCCTTGGCTAAATACCTTTATATCTGATGACAAAAACTTTAAAACATTAGAAATAGATGGCACAAGCTATTATGCCATGAAAGAAATATATAATGACTTAACCTTAGTTGTTACTTATCCAACAGAAGAGATCGACCAAATCTTTCGAGCAAGTGTGATTAGTAATGTTATTGTTATTATACTTACAACATTAGTCTTAATCTTAATTATCAGTACGCTTTTAAATAAATTAGTAATAAAGCCGATTCGAATGTTACAAAAATCTATGGAACAAGTTGGTTCAGGAAACTTTCAAGTGTCCATTAATTACTCGTCAAAAGACGAAATTGGCCAATTAACAGATCATTTTAAGAAAATGACGAATAATGTAAGTAATCTTATCCATGAAACCAAAGGCAGTATTGACAATGTGGCTCTTTCTTCTAAGCGAATAACAGACAACGTGGAAGGATTAAGAACATCGAGTAGTGAAGTGACTCGTGCAGTTGAGGAAATCGCAAACGGCACCGCTGTTATGGCTGAAAATGTAAATGATCGTCTTGTAACCGGTCAGAAACTTGGTGAAAGTGTGACAGAGATATATTCAAAACTTACAACTGCTGAAACGGTTTCAAAAGAAATGGTGAACTCAAATAACACAGGGATTGATTATATTAATGCCTTATCGGAGTTATTTCAAATTACCATTGATAATACAGCAAATGTTGCTGATAACGTAAATGAACTTAGAGACAATTCAAAAGCCATAGAAACCATTGTTGTGACAATTAAAGGTATTGCTGATCAAACAAATTTATTGGCTTTAAATGCATCAATCGAAGCGGCAAGAGCCGGAGAATCCGGAAGAGGATTTGCTGTTGTTGCCGAAGAAATCCGAAAACTTGCAGAGCAGTCATCGACTTCAGCTGAAGAAATAAATGCGATTATAGGTAATATTGTAAAAACTGTTGTCTCCACAAGTGAAAAAGTTAATCATACTCAAGATTCAGTAGATTCAGTTAAAAAGAACCTTAATGAAACCGTTGTGGTCTTTGATGAGACGGTGGTTAGTGTTAATCGTGTTGAATCAATTATTCAAGAATTTATCGATGAAACAAAAAACATTGAGAAACTTAAGAATGATTTAATTGAATCCCTAGAATCTATGGCTGCGATTAGTCAAGAATCTGCAGCTTCCACAGAAGAAATAAATGCTTCAACGGAAGAACAACTCTCACGAGTGACAGAAATTGGTGAGTCAATCGAAATTCTGAATCAGGACATATTAAAGCTTGCAGAGGAAACAAAGCGTTTTAATGTATAGATAAGATAACAATGTTATAAGATCCTCCTTGTTATTTCTGATGTTTGCGTTATAATAAACGTATAAGCCAATTGAGAATTGATATCAGTTTTGAAAAGGAGGATGCATAATGAAATATATGGTTACCGGTGCAACAGGACATTTAGGAACATTAGTAATGAAGGAATTACTAAATAGAGTAGATCCGAAAGAAGTCGCAGTCAGCGTAAGAACGGTTGAGAAGGCCAAAGCCTATTCAGAAAAAGGCGTTGATGTCAGAAGAGGCGATTTTGAAGAAGTGGAATTAATGGTAGATACCTTTAAAGGTGTAGAGAGACTACTCATTATTTCGACGGATGGCGATAATGCAACCCGCATAAGACAGCATACCAATGCTATTGAAGCGGCAAAAAAGGCCGGAGTACAATTTATCGTTTATACGAGTTTAGCCAACGCAGAACAATCGAATCTATTCTTAGCCGAAGTACATCAAAAAAGTGAAGCGGCGATTAAAAACTCAGGAATTACCTATGCAATTTTAAGAAATAACTGGTATCTGGAAAATGAAGTTTCTTCAGTTCAAGGCGTATTATCAGGAGCTCCTTGGGTTACTTCAGCAAAAGATGGAAAAGTGGGATGGGCGCTACGAGAAGACTATGCGTTAGCCGCAGCAACAGTTTTAGTTGAAGAAGAAAAATATGACAATAAGATATATGAATTAAGCGGAGACCTTCATACGCAAGAAGAAATTGCAAACGAAGTTGGTAAAATTCTTGCTAAAGATATTGAAGTCTTGCACGTTGATGATAAAACATATGAAGAAATCATGAGAAAAGCAGGGGTGCCGGAAAGTTTTATGCCCATGCTTCTTGAAATTCAAAAAGGTATTCGTCATCATGAATTAGAAGTCGTGAATAGTGACTTTGAAAAAATTATTGGACGTAAACCGATTCCGCTAAAAGATGCGGTAAATCAACTTGTTGAAATGGCGCAAAAGTAAGATGCAAAAAAGAGATGAAAGACAATCACTTCACCATCGAAGCAGATATCTTACATCTCTTTTTTATAATTGAAAAAATCATTTGTTATTTAAAAATCCTTGTTTTTTCATTGCCGGATGTACTTTTGGAAAGTAGACATGTTGATACACACCGGAAGTAAATTGACTCCAATTGCCTTCTTGTTCTCTGTCAATTTCTTTTAAGTAACCAGTCATATGTGCATCATAGTGATCGATTGATTTTGATAAGTCTTTTGTTTGATAGACGTCGTTGTGTCGAAAAGTATCCATAGGCAATCTTGGTTTTTTCTTTGAGGAGCTATTTGGATGACCTATTGCCAAACCGGCAACTGGAAATACTTTTTCCGGCAACTCAAAAAGTTCAATGAGTTCATCGGGACTTCTTCGAATACCACCAATAGGTACGACACCTAGACCTAATGATTCAGCAGCAATAATAGCCGCCCCCATATTTAGACCGGCATCAAATGTGCCGACCATAGTTCCTTCAACACTTTCATGAATCACTTGGTTTAAGCCATTCTTTTTAGCCGCTAAATCTGTTTTATGAAAGTCCATTACAAATAATAAGAATAATGGGGCTTGCTCAATCCACGGCTGGCCGCCCGCCAGTTCAGCAAGTTTAGATCTTTTGTCTTTATCTGTAACAACGATGATTGAAGTTTGTTGACCGTTAATTGAATTGGGCATTGCTTGAGCGGCATGAATGATTTCTTCAATCATAGTGTCTTCAATCGGTTCTGCTTTAAAATCTCTTATGGAACGATGGTCTTTTATAAGTTCAATTGTTTTATTCATTATAATTCTCCTTTAAAATCGCATTAGTCAAAATGCGTTAATATCTTGTTATTAAGTTCAATGTAAAGTTTTTTCTCTTCGGCAGATAATGTTGAATTTATTGCTCTATTAAGATTGTTCCAGGCTTCCATTACATGAGGTTTTAATGCCTCACCTTGAGGTGTTGCACATAGATAGACATTTTTTCCTTCGACTTCTTTTTGGACAAGTTTTTTAGATTCCAGCTTTTCTACGAAGCGAGTAACTGTTGAAGGGGTTAACATCAGATAATCCCCAACCTCTTTTTGATGTATTCGTTGTTTAAGACATACAATATAAAGAATGAAAGCATGACTCGGTGATAAACCGGTCACAGCAAATCGATCATCAGCCTCTTTCTTTAGAACTCTTGAAACTTTTGAAAGAGAGAAGAATAAACAGCTATTTAATTGGCATTCATTATCTGTTAAGTCCATATTTTCATTCATAACATCACCTCTTTTGTTTGTACATACAAATATAGCATATGCTTTTATATATGTCAAATTTAATCTATATTTAAGGTTGGATAAAGCTCTGGTAAATTATTGTGGATTAAAGTAAGACTATACAATAAATTAAAAAGGAGCAAGAAAAATGATTAAAACAATTTTATTTACATTCACATTAGTAGGAGGCCTAGTCGGCTTAATAATCGGTTTTATCCAATTTGCTATGGGGTCTTATCAAAAAGTAAAAAAGACCTCACTCATGACATTGATTTTTGTTATCGGACTACTTACGATAGCGATTGTATCGCAACGAAGGGCTCATACACCGGAAATCGACCAAGATACAGGAATTGCAGAATTAATTCAAGTGGATGTCAACGGAAAAAAAGAATGGGTAAGCATACGTGGAAAAGACATGAATAATCCCATCATTCTGTTTTTAGCCGGAGGACCGGGTGGAAGTCAATTAGGGGCAGTTCGAAGAAATTTAGCGGAACTTGAAGAAGAATTTGTCGTTGTCAATTGGGAACAACCCGGTTCAGGAAAATCCTACCAGGCCATGCCAATCAATGGTATATCAATAAATACTTATATAGAAGATGGCATAGAAATAACAAATTATTTGCGAAATAGGTTTGAAAGAGATAAAATATATCTAATGGGAGAATCATGGGGAAGTTTTTTAGGCATTTTTTTAGCAAAAGAAATGCCCGAGTCTTATTATGCATTTATCGGAACTGGACAAATGGTTGATTTTGCAGAGACAGAGCAGGTATGTTATGACTTAGCCCTTCAACGTGCAAAGGCAAAAAGTGATACAGATACAATTGAGGAACTTAATAAAATTGGACCACCACCTTATAGCGGTAAAAATATTGCCCTTAAAGCAGGTGTGTATTTACAATATTTAAGTGGAGAAATGAGTCATAATCCGAACATTCATAATGCTGGTTATGAAACTTTAGAGGATTTAGCATCGGAAGAGTACGGCGTCATTGACCAGATAAATTTCATACGAGGCATTGTAACAACATTTTCGAATCTATACCCACAACTATGGGATATTGATTTAAGGCAAGGCTTTACGGAGATAGATATCCCAATATATATGTTTGTCGGGAGACATGACCTTAATGCCCCAACAAATTTAACAGAGGAATACTTCAATCTGATACAAGCACCGGATAAAAAGTTGATTTGGTTTGAACATTCCGGTCATAGTCCTTGGATTAATGAAAAGGATCTGTTTTGTGAAAAAACCATCCATCTATTTGTACAACATGAAAACGAGTTTTAAGAAAAGAGGTTGATGTATGCATACGATTTTAGTTGCAGAAGATGATCATCATATTGCAAGCCTTATTGAGCTGAACCTTATGGAATGCGGCTACCGCGTTTATAAAGCGCAAAATGGATTAGAAGCGCTAAGGATTTTTGAAAACCATGATATATCCTTAATTCTTATTGATATCATCATGCCTGGTTTAGATGGATTTAACTTGTTAAAGAAAATACGAGAAGAAAGCACGGTACCGGCTATCTTCATCACATCAAGAGACCAAGAAATTGACTATGTCATGGGACTAGGATTAGGCGCAGATGATTATTTAACAAAACCATTTTCCATGGAAGCGCTTAAGGCAAGAATCGCTGCAAATCTTAGACGGTGCTATAGTTATACAGTAGCTGAAAGACAAAAGAGTTCAATCATGAAGAATGGGAAATTAATCATAGATACGGATTCTTATACATGTACATTCGATGGGCAGGAGATTGAACTCAATGCAAAGGAAATCAAACTTCTTGTTTTGTTTTTACAAAATCCCAACAAAGTGTTTACAGCTAAGCAGATATATCGATCCATATGGGAAGATGAATACTTATATGATGACAATACGATTCGCGTGCATATGAGTAATATTCGAAGTAAAATTGATCCGGATAAAACGATGATTAAAACAATACGAGGAATAGGATATAAAATGGTTGAGGTGAAAACATGAAAAAGCGTACAGTCAGGGACATTCGGGAAAATATGCTTATAAGTTATATGAAAATGTTTTTGCTTAGCATACTGGTTTTACTGATTATTTATTTAATACTTGTCATATCCAATCAGTATATTAAAGGAAGACTTATTAGTCAAAAAATTGAAATAGAAGATTATTTGACGCATGATTTTAGAGAAACAGATTATTCAACGATTATCCAAAATAATGGCGGCATCGTGGTGCTAGATGAACACATGAAAGTAGTACATCAAGAAGGTAATGATTTTTTAGACTCGCATCAGTTTACCAAAATGGAATGGGCAAAGTTTTTAATGGATACGCAACAAATTGATGCACCTTATAATTATAAAGTTGCTTATTCAGAAAAAGCAGATGGTTATTGGTTAATCATTGCCTTTCCATCGTCGGTAAGAATGATGTTTTCATTTTACTATAATGGCAACATTACCCCACATGACCAAGCAATCGTTATTCCGTTTTTAGCTTTCCTGTTTTTGGTATTTATAGTCCTCTTATTGATCGTTACTTGGATTTTCACGAAAACGACTGCCAATAAATATATACAACCGATTGTTGAATTAGAAAATAATTTGAAGGCTTTTAGTGAAGGGGATTATAAAAAACGCATAGAAATTCACAAGAAAAATATTATTGCAAATTTAGCCGAGATTTATAATCAAATGGCAGACAAGATTCAATCTCAGATAAATACGCGACGTGACTTGATTTTAGATATATCCCATGACATAAAAAATCCCTTAATGAGTTCTACAGGGTACTGCGAATATTTATTGAATAATCCGGATATATCAAAAGAGAAACGATTAAGTTATTACAAAATCATCTATAATGATAGCATGCGGGCAGTAAAATTAGCCGATGATTTATTGCAACTTTCAAAATTAGAAAATGATGAGTTAAATATGAATTGTGAAAAAACTGATATATGTGAATTTATCCGAGAAGAAATCGCACGAATCATTCCTGTATTGGATGAACAGCAGTTTGAATATGACTTTAATATACCGTCTAAAAGCATATATTGTACTATAGATAAGAGTCTTATTAGTCGAGTTGTTGATAACCTTATGACAAATTCGATTAAATACAATTCTAAAGGAACGAAAATATATGTTTCAGTTCTTGAAGATGCACATTACCTTAGTTTGGTGTTTGAAGATGATGGGATTGGTATCCCTAAAGAAATATATAGCGATATAACGAAACCCTTTGTTCGTGGTGAAACCACATATCAGAACGTTCAAGGATCAGGCCTTGGCCTATCTATTGTCGATAAAATTGTTGCTCGACATGAGGGGAAATTCATGTTTGACAGTCATCGTAGCATTGGATGTAAGTTTATAGTGCAACTCATAAAAGATGAATAAATAATGGAAATAGTATTGACAAAAATAATTTACAGTTCTATAATCAAAAATACGAAAACGTTTTCGAAAATTAAAGAAAAGGAGAAAAGTATGTCAGACTATTATTTTGATCAAAAGAAGCAATTTATTATTGAAGATTATCATCAAAAAAAGACCTTTAGTAGTTTTTTGCCCGGAATTGCAGGAGAACAAGGTATTCCTATCTGGGCTTTTTATGTAAATAGAGGTCAAGGTATTTCAAGCTTTGGAATTCAAGACAAAGATCATTCAATGATGGAGTTTTTCCCGGCCAATGGAGCGTATCGTTTTGTATCAACGTATGGATTTAGAACTTTTATTAAGTTTAATGATGGTCATATTATTGAACCTTTTATTGGCACTTCAGATCAGAATAAACGAAAGATGGCTATTCGACGTGAATCTTTTTTTCTTGAAGAAAATGTAAATGATGATTTTGTCATTCGAGTAAACTACACAACAATGGTGAATCAACCTTTTGGTGGATTGATTCGTCAAGTAACTATTGAAAATTCACAAGATACATCCATAGAATTTGAAGTTGTCGATGGGATGGCGACAATACTACCATATGGTATCAGTACCGAGGATTTTAAGGCCATGAGTAATTTGATGCGTTCATTTATGATTGTTGAACATCCAAACACAATACCTTTTTACAAAATGAAGACAAGTACAAAAGATGAAGCTGAAGTTACAGACGTGAATCAAGGTTTTTTCTTTTTGGGAGACGCAAAAGAGAGCCCTTTAATTATAGATCCGGATAGTGTTTTTGGATATTCTACAGATTTGAAAAAAGCGGTTGGCTTCCAATCGGATGGTTTTATTAAACAGATAGAAAATAATCAAGTAAATGAAAATAAAGTTCCATGTGCTCTACAATATAAACAAGTTAAACTAGAACCGGGAGAAAGCGTAGTTATTAATAGCATCTATGGTTATAGTGATTCTTTTGATAAGATAGAAAAATTTGAAGCATCACTTGACAGAAAAGTGTTTGTTCAAGAACAGTTTAAACAAGTCAATTCGGTGATTGAAGAACTCTGCGCAAAGGTAGAGACACGAACGGCTTTCCCGGTTTTTGATGAATATATTAAGCAGAGCTATCTAGATAATGTCATGCGTGGTGGATTTCCACTTGTTTTTGATGGGAAAAACCAAGACAAGGTATATCATATATATTCCCGTAAACATGGAGATCCGGAAAGAGATTATAATTTCTTTTCTATTGAACCGTCATACTATTCTCAAGGGAATGGAAATTATCGTGATGTAAATCAAAACCGACGTTCAGATATACTATTTAATCCAAAAATTAAAGCATTTAATATTTGGCAATTTTATAACTTAATTCAAGCGGATGGTTATAATCCGTTGAAGATAGAAGGTATAAAATTTATTGTTCAAGGCGAGGAAATGGACTCTTGTATGGAAGCCCTAGAGAGCATAGGAGTTTCTCATAAAACAAAAGAGAAAATTCGTGATATTATTCAAGAAAAATTTACGCCGGGAGATTTATCCAAAGTTCTCACTCGACAAGAAATGCAATCAGTTATTGAAACGATCATGTATTATAGTGATCAACGAATCGATGCTGATTTTGGCGAAGGATATTGGAGTGATCACTTTACATATAATCAAGATTTGATTGATAGTTATAAAAAAGTTTATCCAGACAAAATGGAATCGCTTTTATTTGAACAAAACAACTATCGATACTACCATTCGCCCTTCAAAGTACGCCCAAGAGTAGAAAAGTATGGTGTGACAAAAGACGGAAAAGTACGTCAATATGGCGCCCTTGAGAACATAGCAAAAGATTCTGAATATAAGGGACAATGGATGACGGACAAGGATGGACAGATTATTCATACGACTTTATTTAATAAGTTGCTAAGCCTTGTCTGTACAAAGTTTTTAAATCTTGACCCTGAAGGAATGGGGCTTGAAATGGAGGCTGAAAAACCAGGCTGGAATGATGCGATGAATGGATTACCAGGTCTTTTTGGTTCAGGAATGAGTGAATCCATAGAGCTTTTACGTATTGTTCAGTTTTTAATAGAAGAGTTGGAAAATATATCGAAAGAGACAATTACGATTTTAAAAGATTCCAATGAACTTGCAGACCAAATCATTAAGAATAAAGTAGATGACCCACTGAATTGGTGGATAATTGCAGGAAAAATTAAAGAGGCTTATCGAGATAAGACGTGTTACTATTTGAATAATAGCCATGAAGATTACAAAAAAGATAAATACCTTACTCTTTTTAAATGGATGCAAGAGAAACTTCAAACGGGAATTAATAAGGCAAAAGACATGAAAGACGGGCTTATACCAACATTTTTTGTGTATGAAGCGAATCAGTATGAGGTCATTGATGGGACAACTCCCTATGGCCTAAAAAAAGTTGTCATTCATTCTTTTACGGCAAGAGCACTACCCACGTTTTTAGAAGCACCAGCACGACTGTTGAAAATTAGTTCAAAAGAAGAGGCCCAGGTTCTTTCCATGAAAATCAAAGCCTCAGAAATCTACGATCAAGAACTGAAAATGTATAAAACATCAGCACATTTAGATGATGAAACACTTGAAATTGGACGAATTCGAGCATTTACTCCTGGGTGGCTTGAACGAGAATCCGTATTTTTACATATGACTTATAAATATTTATTAGGCTTATTACAAGCTGGTACGATTGATGAATATATGGAGGCGATCAAGACGAATTTTATACCATTTCTTGACCCTGAGCGTTATGGACGCCCGATTACTGAAAACTCTTCATTTTTGGCAAGTAGTCGCAATCCGGATGAATCAGTCAGAGGGCAAGGTTTTGTTGCTAGACTAAGTGGTTCTACGGCAGAAGCCTTGCATATATGGTATCTCATGTTTGTCGGTGCGCGAAGTGTTGAAATGCAAGGAAAACAACTAAGATTTAGTTTTGAACCTGTTTTACCCGGTGAAGTTTTTGATGAAAATGGAAAAGTCACTTTTACATTATTTGGACATACGCAAGTGACCTACGTCAATAAAAATAGAAAAAATACATATGGAGATAAGCAGGTTAAAGTAACATCAATAACTATTGACGGAGAAAAGTCGAACAGATTATATTTAGTGGATCAAGAAGTTGAGCGATTAAGAGAACAAAGCATTGAACATATCTCTGTTATATTTGACTAAGCCTTCATTGACAAACATTCACAAAAGGCATACTATTATATAAATAAACGACATAAAAACATAGAGGTAATCATCATGGTGAAAATTCAAGATATAGCAAAAGCGACAGGCTATTCAACAACTACAGTTTCAAAGGCCTTGAATAATTATACAGACATTAGTGATAAAGCCAAAAATAAAATCATTATGATAGCAAAAGAATTAGGATATATACCCAATGTTCATGCTAGAGGATTAGTCATGAAGCGTTCATTTACTGTTGGTGTAATCTTAGATGAATTGCTTGGGCTTGGACTAAACCATCCCTTTTTCTCAGGTTTGATTGAGGCTTTTCGAGCTGCAATTGAAGAACGCGGGTATAGTATGATTTTAATCTCGAATCATATTGGGAATACGGGAATCGGATCTTACTTAGATCATTGTCAACAACAAAATGTGGATGGTGTCTTTATCTTATGTACAGATCATAATAGTGAAAGTATTCAACAGTTAATTCATAGTGATATCCCGATTGTACTTTTTGATATTCCCAATAAAGAAACACATTCGGTTGTATCGAATCATTTTGAGGGAGCTTATCAAGCGACAAAATATTTGATTGATTTAGGACATCATAGAATTGCTCATATTTATGGTAATACTTTCACTTATGCAGGTAGTGAAAGAAAAAAAGGATTTGAAAAAGCGCTCTTGGATGCGAATATTGAGTTAAATGAAGATTATCTTGTAAGTGGTGGATACTTTGATTTTAAATATGGAAAACGAGCGATGGAAGAATTGCTCAATCTTAAAGACAGACCTTCAGCGGTGTTTGCAGCAGGAGATATTATGGCCCTAGGTGCTATGCAAAGTTGTTATGAACATGAAGTTCGTATACCAGATGATATATCTATTATTGGATTTGATAATATAAAGTTATTAGACTGGATTACCCCTTCTTTAACAACTATTGCTCAAGATACGCTTCAGTTGGGACGAGAATGTTGTAAGGTATTAATTGACTCAATAGAACAAAAGGAACATGTTTTTGTACATAAAGTTGTCGAGACCCATATTGTTGAAAGAAAATCCTGTGCACCTTATCATTAAGATTGATTAATTTGCATTTATATTGAAAGGGATGATTATATGTTTAAAAAACATAATAAAATTGAATTTATATTACTTATTATTTTCCTTGCATTAATTACTGGTTGCTCATCAAAAGAATCGTCAGAAGAATCATCAACATCCGAGGCGAAATACCGCAAGATAACACCCGAAGAGGCCAAAGAAATGATGGTTGAAGGCAATATTATACTTGATGTAAGGACCCAAGAAGAATACAATGCGGGATATATTGAAGATGCAACATTGTTGCCGATCGACGATGTTTTAGCGGATGATCTTGATTTGCTTCAGGATACAGACCAAGTGATTCTTGTATACTGTCGAAGTGGTAATCGTAGTGAAGTGGCATCGAAGTATCTTGTCGAGAAAGGATATACACAAGTTTATGATTTTGGTGGTATCATTGATTGGCCATATGAAGTTGTGAATGATTAATCTTAAATTGTCAACTGATTGATATAATTAATTCTAATATTAATTATATCAATTTTTAATTTAATTATATTGATTGGTTAATTGACAAAAATAAGTTTTGGAGTTATTATTATTGTGTAAGGTATTATTGTGAAACATGTTATTGTTTTTATTTTATGGAGGTGGCAAGATGCAATATAATGCTCCGGGAAAATGTCCGGTTTGTGGAGAACGGTTAACGATTACAAAATTAAGTTGTCATAAATGTCATACAAATATTGAAGGTCAATTTAATCCGTGTGAATTTTGTAGTTTACCAAAAGAAGATTTGCATTTTTTGAAGACATTCATTAAATGTAAAGGAAGCATAAAAGAAGTTGAAAGAGAGTTGGGAATTAGTTATCCGACAGTTAAAGGAAAGCTAAACAATTTAATTGAAGCGTTAGGTTTTCATGTACAAGAAGAAATAAATAATGTGGAAAAATCCAACGACCGTGAAATCATTTTAGCACAATTAGAAAATGGAGAAATTACTGCGGCTGAAGCAACCAAAAGATTGAATGAATTAAAGGGTTAGGAGGGTGTGAAAATGAACGAAAAAGAACGCATTTTAAAAATGATTGAAGAAGGAAAAATAACAGCATTAGAAGGCTTGGAGTTGCTAAATGCATTAGAAGAACCGAAAGCAACATCCGACAATTCGAAAACGTCGTCAACAACTGAAAAAACATACCCAAAGCGTAAATTTACAGTGTTAAAAGTTCGAGTCTTGATTGATGAAGAAGATATAAATGTGAATGTGAATATTCCACTAAGTATATTTAAAGTTTTTGGTAATATCACGGATGAGCTTGATAAGCTTATACCACAAGAAGCAAAAGATGCGATGAAGGACAATGGTATTGACTTAAGTGGAATGGACTTTGCCAAGATTATTGAATCCATTGAAAATGGGGTTAGAGAAGATCCCAACATTGTTGACATCAATATAAGTGAAAAAAGCTGTGGATCTGTAAGAATTAAGATTTATTTGGATTAACTCCCAATCGTCATATTTATGCCATATTTTTTAGAGATAATAAGGCATAGAGGTTATGAAAGGAGTGATTTTATGAAAAATATTAAAGAAAAATGGGAAAAGTTTATTAATAAAATTGCGGATCAAAACAAATCGACATATGGAGAAGGAAAACTTCACTGTTGTGAATTGAAAAAAGTAACCGAAGGTAGAGATATTAAAAAATGAGCACCTTCATTTACCTTGTTTTGATAAGAAATCTGTCCGGAATGTTTGGATATAATTGTTTTGGCTAAGGTTAGGCCGATACCTATGCCCATATGCCCTGAGCGAGAAAGATCGGCACGATAAAATCGCTCAAAAATGAAAGGGATATCCTTTTCAGGCACGCCGGGACCGTTATCTAGAAAATGAATCAGATAATTACCCTTGGTATCATTATCTAACTGAATGACTATTTTTGTACCGGTGCCGGCATATTTTATAGCATTTGAAGTGAGATTATAAAAGACTTGCTTCATTTTATCAAAATCACCATAAAAGTTTGCATAAGCTTTTGCATCATAGTTACTGTCGTATTTTATATGTATTGACATATCTTGTTCGACAAGACTTGTCTGAAAAGCGGTCGAAAGTTCCAATACTAAAGCGTGTAAATTGAAATAATCAAAATTTAGCAAAACCGTATTGTTTTCTATTGAAGAGAGTGCTTCAACTTCTTGGATTAATGATTTAATGCGTATGATTTCTTCATAACAACTATGAATACGCTCTGTTGTGAGAGGAAATATACCGTCAATCATTGCTTCAAGTTGTCCTTGAATAGAGGTTAAAGGTGTTTTTATTTCATGAGCCATATCTTGAGTTAGTTGCTTACGTAACTTTTCTTGCTCATGGATACGTTGCTCTAAGGTCAAAGCGCTTATGTATAAGTTCTGAATTTCTTGACTATGATAAGAATGTTTTGGAAGCGATGAAGTTGAAGTGTCCTGAATATGATTCAAATAATGGATGACGGATTCGATTGGCGTAATGATGCTTTTGGATATAAGGATACCTATTAGTATAGCAACAAGCATAGAGCCAATTGATACAAGAAGAAGGATACGATTAACTGAAGATAAAAAGTATAGTTCTTCTTCATTAAAATAAAATGGACCTAAATAGCCAATCGTAATTTCTCCTATATTTCGATTGGCTATAGTTAATTCAAAAGCGTCTTCTGTGTAGTGTCCATCCCACTGATTATAGTGGGTATACATATTCTCTCTAATATTATTCATCATTGATTCACATAGACCAAAGTTATGTTCCATCGCCGACCAGACAAGTGTGTTATTGTCATCGTAAATAGATAGAATGAGTCCCTTCTCAATAGCTTCAACACCAATATGCTCAAGATATTGTGTGTCGAAGCTTTTTTTGGTTGAAAAGTCATGTTCAATAGAATTAATCAACTCCAGAACTAATTGATTATGTTTCTCAGAAGTATAGTTTTCAAACCCTTTTCGAATGGTTATATTCACTAAAAAGCAAATTATTCCGATTATGATGAATGTAAGTAAAACATAAGAAAGAATGAGTTGGGATTTAAGGTTTACTTTCATTTGAATTAGATCCTTCTTCTTCGTAATATTGATATCCGATGCCTCTAACAGTTCTAATATAATCTGTTGTTGAGTGTTTAGCAATCTTGTTTCGTATATTTTTAATGTGAGAATCCATACTTCTGTTATAACCTTCGTATGTGCCTGAAAAAGCGATTGTCGCTAATTCTTCACGTGTAAAAACTTTTGAAGGTCTTTTCAATAATGTCATGAAAAGATTATATTCAGTCGCAGTGAGGGATAGGTTATAACCATTCAATAAAATTGAATAGTCATCTTCAGATATCTGAAATGGACCGGTTACACAAAGCGTTAAACGGTCTTCAATAAGATGCGAACGCCTAAATAATGCCTGAATGCGAGCGATAAGTTGTCTAGGGCTAAAGGGTTTAGTTATATAATCATCAGCACCCATGTTAAGCCCTGCTATAATACTAGATTCGTCAGTTTTAGCGGTAATCATTATAATAGGTACATTTGATTCTTGACGAATGACTTTACAGATGGATTCACCGGATAAATCCGGAAGCATAAGGTCGAGAAGAACCAGATCAATCTGACTTTGTCGAAAAAAACTAAGTGCATCGCGACCATTTTCAGCGACCAAAGCTTGATAACCTGCATTTTCAATATATGATTTAATAAATTCAACGATTTTTGGCTCGTCTTCGACGATTAGTATGGTTTGATTCATTTTCAACACCTCTGCTTTATTATAATAAACAATGTGTTAATCTGCAATGACTTCTATATAACTTGTAATCATTCCCATCCAACAAGTATAGGCTATTTTCCCTGTTTTTTCCGGCGTGAAAATAATTTCATTTCTTCCCGGAACGAGTGTGTGTTCAATATCGATCGAAGGAATTGTTATTGGATTATTACATCCATTTAGGTCCTTTGAATCAACATTAATTATGAAACGAAGGGGAATTCCTTCTTTGACACGAATGGGTGTATAACTACTCGAAGTTAAGTCAATTGAAACTTCTTGCAAATAATCATCTACCTGAATAGAATCAACAAGATTTGCGTTGTTTTGAAAAGGCAAGATGATACCTGCTAACGCAGCGCCTCTTGAGAACATGCTTAAGGCTAGAATAAATATAAGTAAACCACTGTACTTTAGAATTTTTTTCGAAAACTTATGATTGAGTAAAGAACTAATAAATCCTAATCCAAACATGAGCGGGAAAGTACCAAGGCTAAAATAGAACATAGATAGAGCGCCTTGAACGACACTACCGGTTCCAAGAGCATATAGCTGCATGGATTGTAATGGCCCACAGGGCATAAATCCATTAGCAAGTCCAATGACAAAAGGGTTGTTCCCAATTTTTAAACGAGGGAGTTTAATCCTTGGAAGGTCTAAAAGTTTTAGCATGCGAATGGCCATTAATAACATAATGAAGCTTACAAATAAGGTTATATATCCTCTCATTTGACCGGTAAAACTTAAAACGGACCCTATACCACCGATGACTCCACCAATGACAGTGTAAGAGATGAGTCTTCCAAGGTTGTATAAGAGACTGGGTTTGCTTGGATGTGTATTAATATATCGCTGGCACTGGCTTATTGTTATTCCGCCGCACATAGCAACACAATGAACAGAAGTTATCAGCCCGACCAAAAAGAGCGCGCCATAGCCCATATTTTGACGAACGCTTGGAACAAAATCATAGGAGAGTTGATTGGCATATTTTAAAACAAGGAAGCTTATAGATAGTAGAATAAAAACAAGAAAAACTTTTCCTTTTATGGTATTACTATCTTTTGGTAAAAGAATATATCCGTTATCCTCAATAATCGTTGATATTTGTTGCAAATTAATTAAAGAATCGTCAAATTCAATATAGACTTGATTTTTTGATGCATTTGCAGTTGCTTTTTCTACGCCACGATTTGAAGCGAGTGCAGCGGAGATTTTTTCTTCGCAATGTGAACACGTCATCCCACCAACATTTAGCGTCGTCATAATTATCTCTTCCAATTTGAAAATAAAGGTTCAAATTCAGTCAGTTGATCCGATGGAATAGAAATCTGATCTTGAGTTTCTGTTTTCATATCTTCAAGAATTGGAACCGGATTACAGCCGCCTTTTTGTAATTCGATTTGGTCGATGGTAAATTGATTTCCGCAGTTATTGCAGATTAGAACATCTCCGAGTTGTTCATAGTAGCCTCGGCCTGAAGAATAGCAAACTTGGCAAGTGTTTAAAGCTGTTCGAACCGAACCGTCATTTGCTTGAACGGCAATAATTTCCATATATGTCCCATTAGATTCATATGGAAAAAAAGATGCGGTTTTTGTAATTGCATTTTTTTGAATGACCAGGTCCCCATTGTCCGTTGCTTCAAGTGTTTCCTCTGTCGGTGTAGGATTGGTGAGAAGGGTTAATACGATAACGAGTAAAAGAGTAGCGATACTTCCTGTAATTAATAATGTTTTTTTCATAGATACCTCCGATAATCTTTTTAAACATACTATATAGTATGTATGTGGATTTTTTATGGAGGTGGTGTAATATTCTAAGATATTACCTATTATATTTTTTTTCATGAATAGACATTGACATGAGAGGGATTCTCATTTATAATCCGTTTTATGCAAATGAATATCAATATCGATTATATATGGAGGAAAGAGATGAAAAAAATATTATCAATCATCATCCTAGCAGTATTACTGGTAAGTGTTGTTGGCTGTGGGTCAGAAGAAGAGAAAATGGTTAATATCTATACAGACAGGCATTATGATACTGACCAAGCCTTATACGATAAATTTACGGAGGAAACAGGTATTGTAGTGAATGTCGTTACGGCAGGTTCAGATGAACTGCTTGAAAGATTAAGTGCAGAAGGCGAAGACACAGAGGCTGATCTTATTGTGACATCAGATGTGGGGAGGTTATATAGAGCCGGAAAGATGGATCTAACAAAAGCATTTGATTCAAACACTATAGAAGCAAACGTGCCAGAACACTTAAGAGCTACAGATAATCTCTGGACTGCATTAACAGTTAGAGCAAGAGTTATAACATATGCACTAGACAGAGTGGATCCAAATACCTTATCGACCTATGAAGCGTTAACTGAACCTGAGTGGGAAGGAAGGGTTCTGGTAAGGTCATCAGGTAATATCTATAACCAATCACTTTTAGCGTCATTTATTGCATTAAATGGTGAAGAAGAAGCTAAAGAGTGGGCACAAGGGTTAGTAGCTAACCTGGCAAGAACTCCTAAGGGAAATGACAGAGACCAAATGAAAGCTCTTGTTGCAGGTGAAGGTGATGTGGCCATTGTTAATACATACTATGTTGGAAAGTTGCTTAATTCATCCGATGAGGTGGAAGTACAAGTTGGTGAGCAGATTGGTGTGTTTTTCCCAAATCAAGAGACGAACGGAACCCATATCAATATAAGTGGAGCTGCATTAACGAAATATGGTGCTAACAGTGAAGATGCCATTGAATTATTAGAATTTTTAACTGGAGAAGAAGCACAAAATGACTATGCAAGTGCAAACTATGAATATCCGGTCAATGAAGCAGTAGAGCCATCTGATTTACTAAAAAGTTTTGGAGAATTCAAGGTTCAAAATATTGATTTATCGTTGTTAGGTGAATACAATGATGAAGCAGTTAAATTATTTAATGAAGTTGGTTGGCAATAATTGTTAATGAAAATTAAAGAGAGGGGGCTTAGTCCCCTTTTTGTCATCGTTACATTTATTATAGTTGCCATTGTATTGCCATCTGTTTTTATTTTCATTCGACTTTTTCACCCGGTTACAGAATCTTGGTTACATATTAAGGAATATGTTTTGGCAGATTATATTCGTAATTCCTTGGTTCTTGTGACTGGAGTTGGGGTGATAACAGGGATACTTGGCACATTTTTCGCATGGTCATTATCAAAGTACAAATGGCGATTTGAACTGTTACTTGAAAGTATATTATTTTTACCAATGGCGATACCACCTTATATCGCAGGTTATGTTTATGGTGGTATTTTTACACCTTTCGGAACGTTAGATAGAATTTTAGTTCAAGCTGGCGTAGAGCCTATTCGAATTGATATTTTATCTAAAGGTGGTGCAATATTTGTTTTTAGTTTATTTCTGATGCCCTATGTCATACTTATAAGCAAAGGTTTCTTTGATAAGTTACCCAAAACCATAGAGGAATCGTCAAGACTATTAGGAAGAAATCAGACATCGACTTTTTTTAGAGTGATTTTACCGATGTCAAGAGGGTCGTTAGTCGGTGGAATAGTACTTGTAATGTTGGAAGTGTTAAATGATTATGGATTGGTTCGCTATTTTGGTATCCCAACCTTTAGTACAGCTATTTATCAAACCTGGTTTGGCATGAGTGATGTGGATGGTGCGGTTAGGTTAGCGGCTAGTCTCATGAGTATTGTCATTATTATATTATTGGTGGAGCAGTTTTTTAGAGGTCGAGGACGTTTGAGTCAAGCCAGGGCGATATCAGACAGAGGTGTAAAAAAGAGTGCCTCAAAAATCTATAAAGCAGTGTTTTATGTGCTTACCTTTGTTTACCTATTGTTTTCTTTGATTATTCCAATTACCCAATTAGCTTGGTGGAGTTCTATTGCTAAACAAACCAATGTTATGCGACGATTAGGCTCTATTCTATTTAATACCATAAGTGTTGGAGTCATTGTGACAGTTCTTGTGGTTGCCTGTGGTATTCTTATAGGAAACTTGAATAGACTTAATCCGAGTATAGTGTCGAAAATATATGCGCGAATTGTTATTTTAGGGTATTCAATTCCTGCGTCGATCATAGCAATCGGAGTCCTAGTTACTTTTATCTATGTGGATCGTAGTCTGTCTGGCCTATATGGTATTCTTGATGTCAAGAATTTATTTCTAACGAGCAGCAAGTTTATCCTTATCTTTGCTCTAACCATAAGGTTTATGGCCATTGGTTTCAATAGCATTGAATCCGGATTTAGTAAGATGGGCAAAAAATATTATGAAGCCAGTAAACTTTTAGGGCGTGGGGAGTGGTATACATTTAGGTATGTTGATTTTCCAATATTAAAGCCGGCAATTTTAAGTGCAGCTATTTTAGCCTTTGTTGATGTGTTAAAGGAGTTGCCTTTAACCCTAATACTCAGACCATTTAATTTTGATACATTGGCAACACGAGTATATACCTATGCTGGAGATGAGATGATTCATGAAGCCAGTGTCTATTCTCTGATTATTATTTGTGTGAGTATTTTTGCACTGATTTTGCTTAGTTTTATAAGAAAGGGGACCAAAATATGATCAAACTAAATAATATTTCCTTTCAGTATGATAATGCAAGTTCTGAAACACTGAAAAATATTAATTTAGAACTTACAAAGGGTGAAGTACTTGCAGTTGTTGGGCCGAGTGGAGGTGGAAAGTCAACCTTACTTCGCGTAATTGCAGGCCTTGAGAAAGCTAAGGCAGGTGAGATGTTTTTAGGAGACAAGTGTTTATTTGGCAAGAGAAGGTTTGTCAATCCGGAAAAACGAGGCATCGGCATGCTGTTTCAAGATTATGCACTGTTTCCACATATGACGGTAGCAAAAAATATTGAATACGGACTAATAGGAATGAAGGTCATTGAGAGAAAAAAACGAGTGGAAGAAGTCCTTGGTTTAGTCAATTTAGTAGAATATGAAAAAAGATATCCACATGAATTAAGCGGTGGTCAACAGCAACGCGTTGCACTCGCTCGAGCTATTGCGCCAAGGCCAAAAATTTTATTGCTTGATGAACCCTTTAGTAATCTTGACACACATTTACTTCAAAGTGTTCGTGAAGAACTTTTTGCAATTATTCGACAGATAGGCATTACAACGATAATGGTTACGCACAATCCTGAAGATGCTAAGACTCAAGCAGATCGGGTGATTGAAATTGTTGAGGGTGTCGCTTCTGAAAAAATAATAGAGTAATTATAAAAAAACATCTTTACATACCCTAGGGGGGTATGGTATATTAAGGATAAGGAGGTGCTATTATGGAACAGAATATAGAAAAGACTCCATCAGCACAAGCAATCAAAAATCAAAAATCGGTTATCGATCGTTTAAATAAAGTGGAAGGTCAGATTCGAGGAATAAAGAATATGATTGAACGAGAAAGCTATTGTGATGACATTATTAATCAAATAGAAGCTTCACGATCGGCACTCCACTCCGTTCAAATTATTTTACTCGAGAGCCATATAAAGAACTGTGTTGTCGATCAATTACAGCACGGTGAATTGGATGTTGTTGATGAAATTTTAAAAACATTCAAAAAACTGACTAAATAATATCATTCGAAAGGAGTTTTAATATGTCACAAACAAATAGTTTCAAACACATAAAATTTAAAGTAAATGGAATGTCATGCAGCAGTTGTTCCAATAATGTACAAAAGAAACTAAATGCATTAGACGGGATAATTAATGCAAACATAAGTATTGCTACTGAAAAAGGTCAAGTGGATTATGATAGCAACATAGTCGATGTTAAAACCATTCTATCCACAGTCGATAATTTAGGATACGAAGCCATTTTAGATGAAGAAAAAAACACACAAAAAGTCACATTAAAAATTAAAGGTATGAGCTGTACAGCTTGTGCAGGAACAATAGAAAAATCTTTGACGAAGATGGACGGTATTGTTACAGCAAATGTCAACTTTGCTGCTGAAAAGGCAACCGTTGAATATGACGCTAAAAAAGTAAGGTTAATGGACTTACAGAAAAAAGTTGCTTCATTAGGTTATGAATTAGACTTAGAGGATGAAGATAATCTTGTTGACGAAGATGAAGTTAAAATGAATAAGGCGAAAAAAACAATGATATTTTCAAGTGTATTTACTGGTATCATTATGGGTCTCATGGTCATTCATATGTTTATATCGCCTATTCCTGGCTACTTGCCAATTATAGCTGTTTTGGGATTACCGATTATTTTTGGAACGGGTCTACATGTCCATATAGGAAGTTGGAAAGCGCTAAAAAATAAAAGTCCCAATATGGATGTTTTAGTTACATTAGGTTCACTTCCACCCTATTTAATAGGCTTACTGGGACTGTTTTTTCCTATTCAATCGTTCATTGAAATGGCGACAACAATTATGACCTTCCATTTAGTCGGGAAATATTTGGAGGCACGCGCAAAAGGTAGAGCCTCTCAAGCAATTAAAAAGCTACTTCAAATGGGTGCCAAGACTGCGAAAATTATTGTCGATGGTGAAGAGGTTGAAGTTCCTACAAAAGATTTACAAGTGGGAGACATTATGGTTATTCGTCCGGGTGAAAAAGTTCCTACGGATGGAATCGTTGTTGATGGACATGGTTTGCTCGATGAATCAATGGCAACAGGTGAATCTATGCCTGTAAAACGTCAAACAGATGATGAAGTAATCGGTGCAACCATAAACAAACAAGGCTTGTTAAAGGTCAAAGTAACAAAAGTCGGAAAAGATACATTCCTATCTCAAGTTGTGAAAATGATGGAAGAATGTCAAGGATCCAAGGTTCCGATTCAAGAATTTGCAGATCGTATTACCGGATATTTTGTTCCGGCAATTATTATAATTACAATTGCTACATTTATTTCCTTCAATGTTTTTCCGGCCTTTCACTTGGGAATTATTGAATGGGGAGCATCATTTTTACCTTGGGTTAATCCGGATCTTTCACCGCTTACATTAGCCTTTATAACATCTACGGCAGTGCTAGTTATCTCTTGCCCATGTGCATTGGGCTTAGGAACACCGACTGCTTTAATGGTAGGAAGTGGAATGGGTGCCGAAAATGGAATTCTTATTAGAAATGGTGAAGCTATTCAAACATTCAAAGAAATCAATGCTATTGCTTTTGATAAAACAGGCACAATCACAAAAGGAAAGCCGGAAGTAACAGATTTAATGACACTCAATGGATTTAGTGATGAAGAATTTCTATATTATGCAGGTACGATAGAGAATGGTTCTGAACATCCACTAGCTCATGCCATTGTTGAAAAGGCAAAAAATAAAAAAATGAAGCTTGGTGAGCTTGTTGATTTTAAGGCAATTGTCGGCAAGGGCGTCAGTGGAACAATCGACGGAGAGATTGTTTTAGTTGGAACCAGAAAATTGATGGTAGAAAATAACATTTCTTATGAAAAATATGAACAAGATTTGATTCGATTGGAAGAAGAAGCAAAGACAGCCATGTTACTTGCAAAAGGGAATCAATTATTAGGTATTATCGCCGTTGCAGATCCAATCAAGGAAGATTCAATTGAGGCTATTAGAGCTTTAGAAGCGCTTGGTATTAAGACAGCGATGATCACTGGTGATAATAAAAGAACAGCTGCTGCCATTGGAAAAAAAGTGGGAATTAGTCAAGTCATCGCAGAAGTTTTACCTGATGGCAAGGTTGAAGAAGTTGTCAAATTACAAAAAATGTATGGAACTGTTGCAATGGTAGGTGATGGCATCAATGATGCTCCGGCATTGAAACAAGCCAATGTAGGAATAGCCATTGGAACCGGAACAGATATTGCTATAGAAGCAGCAGATGTTACCTTAGTAAGAGGAGAGCTTAGTGGAATAATCTCAGCAATCAAATTATCTAGAGCGATATTTATCAAAATTAAGCAAAATTATTTCTGGGCTTGGTTTTATAATGCATTATTTATCCCGGTAGCTGCACTTGGTTTATTACATCCAATGTTAGGAGCTGCAGCGATGGCCATAAGCTCATTGAATGTCGTTTATAATTCATTACGACTAAAAAAAGTAGATATTAGTTCAGGATATGCAGTTCAGTAGTCAGAAAAAGGGGCTGTCGGGAAATGAACAGTCTCTCAAAAAAATAGAGTAGTTCGAAAGAACTATTCTATTTTTTTGTGTTATAGGAAAAAGAGTTAATCAGATAACCATAATTATGCCATATTCTAATTGTATAGTATAATGTAAACAAGGAATATTACTTATGATTTATTTGAAGGGGAAGGTGAAATAATGAAATATAAATTATTAATCGGTATCATTAGTGGATTAGCAATCTTGACTATTGGCTATGTGATTTTAAATATGAACTATTTGCAAAACACATTTAAGAGTAATAAAATATTACCTATACCTGTTTTGTTAGAAGACAAAAATCCAGATACGAATATATCCGATTACTACATTATAGCGCAAGAGGGAAAAACGAATTTTATTGGAAACAAGCAAACCTTAACGATGGGCTATAATGGTAGTTATTTAGGACCGGTTATTAAAGTCCGTAGAGGTGAAGAAGTCCGAATGCATGTAACAAATGAACTTAATGACAGCACATCCGTTCATTGGCATGGATTAGAATTGGAAGGTCCGGCAGATGGGGGTCCCCGTCAAGTCATTCCTGCAGGAGCAAAATGGGAACCCAGTTTCACTATAAATCAGCCGGCAGCTACATTATGGTTTCACCCACATGTCATTGGGACGGCAGCCATACAAGTCTACTATGGACTGGCAGGATTACTTATTGTTGAAGACGAAAACACGGAGTCCCTTAATCTACCAAACGAATATGGAGTGAATGACATCCCTTTGATTCTACAAGATAGAAGTTTTAATGAAGATGGTTCCTTTATGTACATTGATAATATGATGGATGGTGCCTTTGGAGAATATATCATGGTCAATGGGGCTATAACACCATTTTTAGAGGTAGAGCAAAGAAAAATGCGTTTTAGAATCCTTAATGGTGCCAACGCCCGAAACTTCAATATAGGACTTAGTGATAACAATGAATTTTATCAAATAGCTTCAGATGGAGGATTGCTTGAAAGACCGCTAGTCAATGATTCCTTGTTCATTTCACCCGGTGAAAGGGCAGAAATTATTATTGATTTTTCAAAATATACTGAAGGGGAAACGATCGAATTAGTCAGTGATAAGGAATTAGTTATGACATTCAAAGTTGGTGCTAGTGTGACTGATCAAACGGAAATTCCTGAAATACTATCAACGATTGAAAGGCTTGATGAAAGTCAAGCAACAGGGATTAAAACCATTGAACTAGATGGAATGGGGCATATGGTGACATTAAATGGCAGAAAATTTGATATTAATCGAATTGACGATAATGTTAATTTGGGTGATGTTGAAATTTGGGAAATATCATCAAGTAGAGCTATGATGATGGAGAGTCAAGGACATCCATTTCATATACATGGTACTCAATTTCAAGTACTTAGTCGAAATGGCAATGAACCAAATGCCAATGAGCAAGGATGGAAAGATACAGTCTATGTTGGCTCGGGAGAAACTGTTCGGATTATTGTCAAATTTAAATACAAAGGAATATTCATGTATCATTGTCATATTTTAGAACATGAAGAAGCTGGAATGATGGGACAACTAGAAGTTCAATAAATCTGTAAAAAAAACTCGTCATATTTATGCCATAATTTTAAGAGATAATAAGGTATACAAACATGAAGGAGGTTTTTATATGATGCATGGATTTGGTTGGTTAATGTTTAATCGATTTTGTCAAGGTGGATTTAATGGAGGATTTTTTGGCATATGGATGTATTTAATTGTTGCAGGACTTGCAGTTATTGCGGTCGTACTTATTGTAAATAAAAGTTCGAAAAAGACGTCCGATGAAAATGCAATTGAAGTGTTAAAGATGCAATACGTTGAAGGGAAAATAACAGAAGAAGAATATATGAAAAAAAAGAAAGTCATCCAGGGAAAGTAGGTAATTAAATGTTTCGCATTTTAGTCGTTGAAGATGAATCAGAGATTAGTTCAATCGTTATGAAATATATAGAAAAAAGTGGATATGAGTGCCGATTGGCTGAGAATGGTTTTGAAGCATTAGAACTTTTTTCGGCACAGCATTTTCATCTGATTATTCTAGATGTGATGATGCCTGGAATAGATGGATTCGAAGTGCTAGCAAGAATCCGTGAGATTTCTGATGTTCCGATTATTATGCTGACAGCAAAGCAAGAAGAGGTTGACCGAATAAAAGGATTTGAAGAAGGCGCCGACGATTATGTTGTTAAACCCTTTAGTCCGAGAGAACTCATCAGTCGAATAAAAGTGTTTCTGAAGAGAATTTATAATTATGGGGATGAAATGATTTTAACATCTGGCCAATTGCGACTCTTTACATCGTCTATGAAGCTATTTCAAGGGGAAGAAGAAATTGAATTGACGTCAACAGAGTTTAAGCTATTACATGTACTGATGCGAAATATGAATCAAGTTCTTACACGAGAACAATTAATTGAATCGGCCTTTGGAATAGACTATGAAGGCTTTGATCGCAGTATTGATACTTATATTAAACGTATTAGGCAAAAGATAGAGCCCGATCCTAAACATCCGCTATATTTGAAAACGAAATACGGATCAGGCTATGTTTTTGGAGGTGAAAAAGAATGACACTTCGAAAACTTTGGCTAATAATATTAGTTTTTGTATCGATTATAGCTATAGCTGTTAATACGCTTATTTTTGCTTTTCTCACAGACCGTTATTTTTCGGATTATTTAAATGAAAGTTATGATTTGCATGTCAATCAGATTTTAGAGTATACATCCAAAGCATTGGCTAATGAAGATGTATCTTATAATCAGATGGCTATTGAATTAGAGTCCCATCTGAATGATCCTATTATCGCGATAAAACTTTATGATACCAATGGAGACCGATTAATTGAAGTCAGTAGTGACTATTATTTGGACCCTCAGATGAGAAATGGCATGATGGGAAATCGAATGATGGAACAGATGTGGGGGCCTTCTTCTGAAGAAGTCCATCAATATAATATTACCGCTAACGAAAAGACAATAGGTGTTATGAATATAACATCTCATAGTCTTGCAGAAAATTCCTTTGTGGCTAGGCGGTTCAAAGGTGCACTCGTTTCCAATAGTTTGGTCTCCGTAGTAATTACTATTTTGATTGCTATATTTGTAGGAATAATTATTAGTCGTATGATGAGTCATTCTTTAAAAGATACTGAAAAACTAGCAAGTGATATTCGACTTGGGCAAGAAGTCCAACTGAAATCATCGGGCATACAAGAAATCAATTCGATTCGAGAGAGTTTATTAGAATTAAATGCTCGGTTAAGACTCAAACAAAAAACACGTAAGAAGCTCATTGATCAATTAGTGCATCAAACAAGAACGCCGCTTACAATTTTACAGTCACATATTGAGGCTATAGAAGATGGTGTCATCGAAGTGGACGAAAAAGAAATTCAAACATTTAAAAATCAAATTTTTGACATTACATCTATCATATCCAATATGAGTTCCCTCATTGGTGCAAGTAAAGATACAGATGAGTTGAAAATAGAGAGCTTTGAACTGGGTACAATGCTAAAGCAAATGCAACAAGGACTTGTCGCTCAATTCATGAAGAAAAACATTGATTTTGTGATTGATTCCCACCAAAGCATCAAGTTGAAAACGGATAAATATAAATTAAGTCAGGCTATCTATAATTTATTAATCAATGCATACAAGTATACAGAAGAAAAAGGCCTTGTCAAAGTGAGTTATGCTCAGAGCGGCGACAGATGCATTTTGAAAATCGAAGATTCCGGCATCGGCATTGCAGAAAAGGATATAGAAAAGATTTTTTCTGCATATTATCGTAGTTCTACAGTGATAGGGCAAAAAGGTGACGGAATAGGGCTATATATTGTACGTGAAAACATAAAAAGTATAGGTGGGAATGTGTCGGTTGAATCAAAAGTTGGGATAGGTAGCCTATTTACGATTGACATACCTATCGATCCCATTTCTTCAACTTAAAAAAGAAAAACATACCTCCTGCAATAACAAAACATGCGACAATAAATACATAAAATGCGAAAGGTGAATTTAGCCCGGGAAAGTGAGAAAAATTCATACCAAAAACCCCGGCAAGAAAAGAAAGTGGAATGAATATGGCGGAAAATGTCGTTAAGGTCATCATCGTTTTATTCATCTCATTACTTGCATTTGCCATTTGCATCTCATGTAAACTGATGGTCATTTCTTTATATGCGCCTAGTGCCTCAGAGATTTGATGAAGATGATCAAGAAGGTCACTATAATAAGGCAACATATCTTTGATAATTATTTCTTTATCGACCAAAGATGTAATTGAAGCTTTTATGGGCGTTACAGAGTTAATTAGGTGTAAAAGCTCTTTTCGAAGATAATAGATTTGCTCGCGACTTTTTGGATCACTATCAAATATTTTTAATTCGATATCTTTGATATCCGAGGCTAATCGATTAAGTATTCCAAAGTATTGATCGACTAAGGCATCAATTAGGGTATAGTATAAGAAATCGCTACCAAATTCTCTAGATTCGCTTTGGTTGTCTTCTAAACGTTTTCGAATTCCGTCAAATACATCTCCAGGGGTTTCTTGAAAGGTAAGAATTATATTATTATAGTGAACAATGGCTAAATGCTCATGGATAATTTCTGAACGTTTCAAATACATCATTTTAAAAATTGAAAAAAGATAGAAATCATTGATTTCAATTTTACTCCATTGAGATACATGCACAATATCTTCTAAGTCCATTTGATGCAATTGAAATTCTTTTCCAATGTTTTCTATGAGATCTATATTATGCAATCCAACGATATTAAACCAATAAACTTTGTTTGAATCAAAAGGGCCTTTAATAGTTTTAATGTCGCTTTTTTTATACGTATCTTTATTATATTCGATACATTCAATGCGAATATTTACATCATTATGTTGACCACTATAGGACAATGTTCCTGGAGGTTCGTTTGTAGCCCCTTTTTTTCCATGTAAAAAATTCAGTGAATCATTTAAAATCATAAAAAACTCCTTTTCTATTGGTTTAGCAAACGGAAGATGATATATCCTATGTAACAAAGGAATAGAATAACTCCTTCTTTTCGAGAAATAATTCGTCCTGTACGCATCAGGATAAAAGTGATGATCGTAAAGATTAAGAGCAATACAATGTCAAAGAGTGCACGCGCATCAATGGAAAAAGCACGAATGCTTGCTGAAAGCCCTAAGATAAATAAAATATTGAAAATATTCGATCCAACAATATTTCCTATGGCTATATCGCTCTCACCTTTTTTGGCGGCAACGACACTCGTTATTAACTCGGGTAGAGAGGTTCCGGCGGCGATAATGGTAAGGCCAATAACAATATCCGGTATACCTAAATAGACAGCAATGCCTACAGCTCCATTAATCGTCAAATCAGCACCAAATATAATGAGGCCAAGACCTAAAATGCTAAAAAGAATTGCTTTTTTAAGACTGAGCTGTTTATTAGTGACGTCAAGTGCTTCCGAATCTTGTTGAATCATATCAAGCATGCTATAGAGGTACATTCCAAACAGTATAATCAATACATAACCATCATGGACTGAAAATCCAAAAGTGCCATTACCTTCATACCCTAAGAACAAAGCGATGGCAGTTACAAAAAGCATAAAAGGCATTTCTTTTTTTAAGCTTGACACATGGATAGCCACCGGTTGGATTAATGCGGTTAGACCAAGTATAAATAATAAATTGAACAGGTTTGAACCAATAACATTTCCGAATGAAATCTCGCTTACCCCATGAATAGCGCTTTGAACACTAACGGCTGCTTCAGGAGCGCTTGTGCCGAAGGCAACTAAAGTAAGGCCGATTACCATACTCGGAATTTTAAGTCTACGTGCAATGCTAACAGAGCCATCAACGAACCAGTTTGCTCCAAAAATTAACATTGAAATACCAATGAGTGTCATGAAAATATCCATAGCAAGTCTCCTTATATGTGGGACGTATTGTATAATGTCGCTGATACAATTCCAATATACACTTTATCAGACTTTTCTTCAAGATATTTTATTTGTCTTGTGATTCAAATCACATACGTGCTTAGCTCATATCTATATAATGTATTTATACTGATTATTTACATTATTGATAGGAGGATTTTAATGAAAACAACGATTATTTATTGGACAAGTACAGGTAACACTGAGAAGATAGCAACATTCATTGAACAAGGATTAAATCTAGGTAAAGAAAACGCAGATCATATTATTGATCTAAAACCAGTTTCAAATAGTGATGAAGCAGATATTTTAACCAGTGATTTAGTGATTCTAGGTTGTTCAGCGATGGGGGTTGAAGAGATTGATACGTCTGAAATGGAACCTTTCCTTCGTGTGCATCAGGAACTATTTAAAGATAAGTCGATTGCGCTTTTTGGTTCTTATGGATGGGGCGATGGTGAATGGATGGAAAATTGGGAAGTGCTCATGGAATCTTTTGGGGCCAAACTTGAAACAGATAGTTTAATTGTTATGGAAGAACCGGAAGATGAGCTTATCAATGATTGTCTTAACTTTGGTAAGGCCTTGGCAGGCGTGGCTAAAGCTTAATTGCCAAGAAAGAAGGGTATATATGAAAGAAATTTCAACAAAAGACAATATCAATAACTTAATTGCTACACACCCTGAAATCAAAGACATATTATATTCCCTAGGATTTGAAGATATTGTTAAACCCGGAATGCTTCAGACGGCAGGACGTTTTATGAATTTAGAAAAAGGATCAAAAATGAAAAGTATTCCGATGGAGAAAATCAAAGCAGAATTCGAAAAATATAATTTTTTACTTAAGTGATATATGTTACATATGTAACTCTTTTTCTTAGATGTGTGTTATATAATGAATACAATCTAACGAATTGAAAGGAGTAACATATGGACGTCTTTACACTAGGATTTTGGATTATTGGAGGCATTCTTTTTATCATCGCAATCCTTAAAGGAAAAGGTGGAGCAAAAGAATCGATGAAAAAATCACGAGGCATGATGAAAAATATGCTGGGTGATATTATTGGAATTATATTCTTGATTGGCTTATTATTGACATTTATACCACCCCAAACAATTAAGACGGTATTGGGCTCAGAAAACGTTGTTTTTTCTTCAGTAGTAGCGGCGCTTATAGGCAGTGTGACTTTAATTCCCGCCTTCGTTGCTTTTCCATTAGTTGGATCTTTTGTGGATGCAGGAGCAAGCATTGTTCCTGGAGTAGCTTTTTTAACGACATTAACCATGGTCGGTGTCGTCACTTTTCCCCTTGAGAAGAAAGAATTTGGACTTAAATTTGCATTGTCTAGAAACGTTTTGAGTTTTTCAGCGGCTATAGTCATTGCTATTTTAATGGGGGTGATTTTGTAATGGTAGATTTAGTAAAAAAGAATAAGTTGCCAATGAGTGTATTTATTGTTTATATTGTCTTATTTATTGTAAATGGAGAGCTAGGAAAAGAAGCATTATCGAACACGAGCTATTATTTAATAGAAATGTTTCAGATTCTTCCGGTAATTTTTATGTTAACAGTTGCCATTGACATTTTAATTCCCAAAGAGTGGATTATCAAGCGATTAGGAAGTCGGTCGGGTATCGTTGGTGGAGTGTTGGCATTAGCTTTTGGAAGTCTCTCAGCAGGACCGATTTACGCCGCATTTCCAATAGCAAAAATGTTACACAAAAAAGGTGCAAGTGTAAGTAATGTTGTTATTATTTTAAGTGCCTGGGCTGTAATTAAAGTACCGATGCTGGCAAATGAAATGAAGTTTTTAGGTTCGGAATTTATGTTGACTCGATGGCTATTGACAGTAGTTCTTATTATAGCAATCGGTTGGATTATGAAACAAGCAAAGGTTCCGATTAGTGGCGAAGAAGATCAAATCAAAAAGCGTCTATATGTCAAAGAAGATTATTGTATTGGTTGTTCAGCTTGTCAAAAATCAATGCCTCAAGTGTTTGAAATGCGCCAAGGAAAAGCCTATGTCATTCATGAAAACATTGAGATAGATATGACATTATTGCAAAAAAACGTTGCAAAATGTCCAACAAAGGCAATTATTATGAATAACTAGAAAATTACTGTAGCAAAGTTTTATCTTTAATAGTAATGGTGTTCGAATCAAAGTCGATGAGTTGATCTTCCTTCATTTTTTGAAGTTCTCGTGACAAAGAGGTTCGACTAACTCCAAACATTTCAGATAGAGCTTTTTTTGTCATCGATAATTGAATGGTTTGTGTTTGTTGTAGGTTATATTGTCGATTAATATACGTGATAATACTGTCGCGAATCGTTCGACTGACCCGGTTTTTCATTTTAGTACCAATCAAAACAGAAAGGTCTGAGATGATTCGAATAAATTGTAATAAGAACGCGGGGTATTGATTGCACAGTTCAAATAGTAGATCTTTTCTAATAATAATAACCTTAGATTCGGTTTTTGAAGATATGGTCATGGGATAATGGGTAGAGCTTGAAAAAATAAGATTAGCACCAATGACACTATCTTTTCCAAACCGATTGATTGTCATAAAGTCACCGGATTTTCCAATACGTTCAATAGCAATCTCACCAGTGAGGATGAGTTCGATTTGTTCGCAGAGTTCATCCTCGAAGTGAATAATTTCATTCTTCTGATAGGATTTTTCGATGAAACGTCCATTTTTCATATAATCGGATACGAGATTTGAGGGTAATGTGTTTAAGATATTATTCATGAGTCACCTCCATTGTGCAATTATAATATAAAGATATTCTAAATTCAATATTTGTTGCTATAGCTACATCAAAAAATGAAGATATCCCTTATGATGTATATATAGTGTTTACAGCAAACCATAGACCAAAAAAAAGAGGTGCATTAATGGCAGACCCAAGTTTTGCAGTACTTCAAAAAGTACGCAACGGAAAAAGAACATTTGGAATTACTCCAAGAATACCGGGTGGTTTTATATCGCCTGCAGATATGATAAAGATTGCGAATGTTGCTGAAAAATATAACGGACAACTAAAAATCACTTCAGGACAACGGATTACTATTTTGGGAATTCGACCGGAAGATGTTGACCTAGCATGGCAAGATTTAGATATGGATCCGGGAGTGAAGTCGCCATATTCTGTAAAAAATGTTGAGATATGCCCGGCAGCTTTTTGCAAACGAGCGAAACAAAACTCAATGAAACTTGGTTTACGACTTGAGAAGAAATATTACGGGAGACCGGCACCAAACCGAACAAAAATCGGTGTAACCGGATGTTTGAATGCGTGTACGAGTGCAAATAGTAAAGATATTGTGATTTTAGCTGATCCGGAAGGATATATTGTTCGCGTCGGTGGAAGCGCAGGTTTTCATCCAAGATTGCCGGATGAAATAGCAAGAGGTTTATCTGAAGAAGAAACAGAACGTATGGTTGATGCGGTTTTTGATTATTATTGTGAAGCTGCAGAGCTTGGCGATAAATTAGGGCCATTCGTGGACCGTATCGGTCTAGATGTGTTTATTCAAGGAGTTATGGAAAAATATAATAATATAATGACTATACCCAATAATGAGAAAGACGAAGAGGAAGAGATATGAGTCAATTTTTAGCACCAATACATACATGGCTTTTTAACAAAATACTTATCTTAGAAGATGTAGAAAAAGAGATTGCAAAAGGGTTTGAAACACAGAATTTACAAGAAAAACAAGAAGCGATTTTGGAGAAATACGGACAATTTATTCCTGATCAACCTTTAGAGACCCTGATTGACCAGTCAAATATCCATGGATGGCTTCAAGAGCGGATTACCCTTGCTGAAAGAAGACAAGCGGCACTTGTCAACATCCTTTTAGAATCAAGTGCAAACGCCCTTGAAGGTATTCAAAATATTTATGAAAATAAAGGTCGTGAATATGCTAGACGGTTAAATGCAAGTGCAACAGAACCCGCAGAGATGTTTAATCTATTAGGTGATGTATTGCTGGAAGGAATGCCTTGTGACCGCGTCAATCGTTTGATTGAACAAGAAAATGATAAAGTGATATGGCAAACTGCAGTATGCGTGCATAAAAACAATTGGGAACAAGAAGCAGTGCCGGTAGAACATTACTATCACTTCAGAGAAGCCTTTACACGTGGATTTGTGGAAGAAACAAACAGTGCTATGCGTTATACGTATACATTAGGTGACGAACAGCTACATGAACTGACTATTTAAAAAGGAGAATATATAATGATTACAAAAGATATGATTATAAGTGAAATACTGGATAAAAAAGAAGGCGCCGCAACGATTTTAATGTCAAACGGAATGGGATGCTTAGGCTGTCCCTCATCACAAATGGAGTCATTAGAAGAAGCAGCTGAAATTCATGGATTAAATATTGATAAACTCATTACAGAATTAAATCAATAATAGAGAGGGAGCAGGTTTTTGCCTGTTCCTTTTTTCTTGCAAAGCAACGGTGGAAATGATACTATTATCTTAATAAAATAAATGTATATGGAGGTAATAGGATGAAAATGGGAGTATCAAAACAAGATTTTACAGTACCAGTAATAGCGGCAATCTTCTATCTAATAATGATTGCAATGAATGCATTGGCAAATATTTTGCCGATTAATGGACAAACAAGTGGAGAAGTTTCTGATACTTATGGTAACTTATTTGCACCGGCCGGAATAACGTTTTCGATTTGGGGCCTTATTTACATTTTATTAGGCCTATATTGCATTTATCAGTTAATCATGGCTAGACGAAGCGAGTCCTATGAACGTTTGAATATTCGCCGCATTAATGTGCTTTTTATTATTACATCAATTGCCAATAGCTTATGGATTATTGCTTGGCATTATGAATGGATATTTGTATCGCTGATTTTAATTGTTGTGATTTTAGTCGGACTCATTTTAATAAAGCAACAAACGGTTAAATATGTCCGCGGTACCAAGCATCAATGGTTTATTGATGTACCATTTTCAATTTATTTCGGTTGGATTACGATAGCAACGATTGCAAACGTAACGGTACTATTAGTTAGCCTTGAATGGAACGGATTCGGGCTTCCGGAAACTTTTTGGATGATTTTAATATCTGTGATTGGTATTGTTATTAGTGGTTGGACCATGACCAAGAATAAAGATGTCTTTTATGGCTTAGTTATTTTATGGGCATATACAGGAATCCTCATCAAACATACATCGACAAGCGGATTTGCCGGACAATACCCGGCTGTTATGGTGACGATTAGCTTTTGTATTGTAGCCATTGTTGCGCTTATCGGAAATATTCTTCGACTGACATTATTGAAGAAGCAATAAGCAATAAATGAAGGAATTTGAGTGACATATTATGAAAGACAATAAATTATCGATTGGTATTCTGGCCCATGTTGACGCCGGAAAAACAACTTTATCAGAAATACTACTCTATTTAACCGGAAAAATTCGTAAGATTGGTCGAGTCGATCACCAAGATACTTTTTTAGATACCTTTTCCTTAGAAAAAGAACGCGGTATTACGATTTTTTCCAAGCAAGCAGTTTTCTCACTCGGAGATATAGAGGTAACTCTATTAGATACTCCCGGGCATATTGATTTTTCTTCGGAGATGGAGCGAACCTTGCAAGTTCTTGACTATGCTGTCTTGGTCATTAACGGGATGGACGGTATTCAAGCGCATACGTTGACACTGTGGAAACTGCTCGGCCGTTACCATGTGCCAACGTTTCTTTTTGCGAATAAAATGGATCAAATAGGAACCAATCAAGATAAGCTATTAAGGCAATTACAGGAGCGTTTTAGTGAAGAATGTCTTGACTTTGGGAATGCATCTTCATGGAGCCAAAATATCGAAAATATGGCAATGAGTGATGAACATGCAATGGAAAAATACCTTGAAGAAGCGACCTTGGATACGGAAGATATACAAGGCCTTATTACAAGGCGTAAAATTTTCCCGGTTTATTTTGGATCGGCTTTAAAAAATATGGGTGTCGAAACCTTTTTGTCTGGATTAGCGACGTATATGGAAGAAAAAAAATATCCGGATATTTTTGGAGCGAGAATTTATAAAATATCTCGAGATGAACAGGGGAATCGACTAACACATTTGAAAATTACCGGTGGAAGCTTGCGAGTCAAAGATGTGTTTGATGATGAAAAAGTGGATCAGATTCGCATCTATTCAGGAAATCAATATGAGTTAGTTCATACGATTGGACCGGGAAGCATCTGTACAGTAACCGGACTGACAAAATCTCAAGCGGGTCAAGGTCTTGGATTTGAGGAACATACCTATCGTCCCTATATTGAACCGGTATTAAATTACCGTATTGAGTTACCACAAGAGTGTAATGTTGCAAAAATGCTCGACGATTTAAAAAAATTAGAAGAAGAAGAACCCCATTTAAATATTGTGTGGAATGAAGAGTTAAGTGAAATCCATGCCCAGGTCATGGGTGAGATTGAGATTGAAATCTTGCGTAGTTTAATTTTGGAACGATTTGGAGTTGAGGTTCACTTTGATTCAGGAAATCTTGTATATAAAGAATCAATAAAAAGTCCTGTTATTGGTGTTGGACATTTTGAACCCTTAAGACATTATGCCGAAGTCCATTTATTGCTTGAACCAGGAGATAGAGGAAGTGGCATGGAGTATGCTACTGATTGTAACGAAGATGATTTGGATCGAAACTGGCAACGCTTGGTTTTAACCCATTTAAAAGAACGAGAGCATATTGGGGTGTTGACCGGATCAGAGATTACAGATATGAAGATTACCCTAATTGCCGGTCGTGGACATCTAAAACATACTGAAGGTGGCGATTTTCGTCAAGCGACATATCGAGCGCTACGTCAAGGACTCATGAAAGCAGAGACACTATTGCTTGAACCGGTTTATGCCTTTCGTATAGAACTACCAAAAGAATTTTTAGGAAGAGCCTTATCGGATATTGAGCGAATGTACGGACGTTATCAAGACCCTGAATTTGAGGGGGATTGGGCAATATTAGAAGGTGTGGCTCCGGTTAAGACCATGATGAATTACCAGATTGAGGTTTTATCATACACAAAGGGGACGGGACGCTGTTTGTTTTCTTTAGAAGGATATGAACCTTGTCATAATACAGATGAAGTCATCGAAGAAAAAGCATATGATCCGGAAAATGATCCAAGAGAGCGAAGTGGATCTGTTTTTTGTAAAAAAGGAGCCGGATTTTATGTGCCTTGGGACCAGGTTGAAAGCTTTATGCATATTGATACCGGTGGATATCTTCAAAAAAAAGTGAAAGAAGAGTTTAAAAGTAGTCCGATTCAACCGGTAAGTTCAATGTCAAATCGAGATATTAGTAACGATGAAGTTGAACAAATTTTGCGTCAGACCTATGGTGAGCAAAAACGAAACCGAACGTCAAAAGAAGCAAAAGTCGTTTACGGTAAGAAGAAAAAAACGGAGTCGTCAGAGTATGAACATAAACCGGCAGTAGCAAAAGACCAGTATCTGCTTGTTGACGGATATAATATTATTTTCGCGTGGAAAAACTTAAAAGAAACGGCAAAGCATAGTTTGGAATCATCCAGAATACAGCTATTGGATATTTTGACCAATTATCAAAGCCAAAAATCCGAAAAAATCATTGTAGTTTTTGATGCTTATCGTGTTGCAGGTAACCCCGGGTCTATTTCGAAATATCATCAGATTGATGTAGTGTATACCAAAGAGGCTGAAACAGCAGATCAATACATTGAAAGGTTTGTCGAAAAGATTCGACCGGATTATGAGGTGACTGTAGCAACATCGGATGTTTTAGAACAAGTTATCATCATGGGAAAAGGAGCCAAGCGCTTATCAGCAGGGCATTTTAAGGAAGAAGTAGATCGTGTTCAGAAAAATATTCTAGAACGTCTCAGTGAACAAGATAAAAGTATAAATAACAAAATCTCTTTTGATGAGTAATGATTCATATTGCATCCATTTACGTGATGTGATAAAATACTCAATAATACTTTGATGTTCAAAGTAAAATATATATAAGGCAGAATGGAGATGACTGTGAAAGTAAAAGGATATAATGTTGAACGATGGACTTATGTGATTTTAAGTGTTTTTTTGATGATGATGTACGGGACAGTATATTCCTGGAGTGTATTTCGTGTTCCGGTTGAGGCGCATTACGGTGTAGGAGCTACATTAAGTGGACTGCCATATATGTTTTTTTTATTAACCTATGCATTAAGTATGATGCTAGGTGGAATTTTAATTGAAAAATATTCTCCGAGAGTACTATTAATCAGTGGCGGTTTTTTTGTTGCCATTGGCTGGCTACTCTCTTCTTTGAGTTCGGGAATTGTTCTTTTAACGATAACGTATGGAATCTTGATTGGATTTGGTGTGGGAATTTCATATGGTGTTCCAATTTATGTTATGACCCAGTGGTTTCCCAAAAAACGGGGAGTTGTTGTTGGCATCATTCTTGCAGGATTTGGTTTATCCCCTTTAATAACAGCCCCCTTTGGTTATTGGATGATTGAATCTTTTGGATTGATTCAAACATTTGTGAATTATGGAATACTCTTTGGAATTTTAATTCCAATTCTTTCCTTTACGATAAAGACACCTCAAGAAGGAAAAGGAAAGCAGATAGAACCGATTCTTTCAGCGAGGATTATCGATGATCATGAAGAGACACCCATGCTAAAAACAAAGAGTTTTCTTATTGTATATATTTGTTTTTTCCTTGGAACGATGATTGGATTGACCATTATTGGATTGACCAATAACGTCGGAACGGCTGTGGTTGAACTTGATTCTTCGATTGTGGCTTGGTGGATGACCATATTTGCACTTTTTAATGGTCTAGGACGCCCTTTATTCGGTTGGATTACAGAACGTTTTCGTCCAAGTGTAGCGATGCGCACATCCTTTGCATTTATTTTTCTAGCTTCGACCCTTATGCTGTTTGCACATTCAGGTAATAAATTCATTTATATACTGGCATTTAGCATCTTATGGCTTAATCTTGGAGCTTGGCTTGCTATTGCACCTATGACAACGATGGCTTTATACGGAATGAAACAGTATAGTAAAAATTATGGAATTATTTTTACAGCCTATGGCTTTGGTGCTGTCGTTGGGGTTATGAGTACGGGCTTGCTTATTGATGCATTTAATAATTATAAAGTGATTTTTGTCTTTATTATTGTCCTTTCCTTTCTTGGTTTTCTATTGAGTCAACGTTTAGATAAGAATTAATAAAATTATAACTTTACAAAAGTCAATTTATTCTATACAATAGATTTAATAAGATTTAAGGCGATGAAGAGAAGAAGTAGTTCAGGAACATTTTTTAGAGAGTAGCCGGTTGGTGCAAGGCTATAGATGTACTGATGCGAATACATCTCGGAGCTGCTGCCTGAAGATGAAGTAGGGTAAGACGGGAACGCCCGATATAGCGTAAGAGTATGTTTGTACTCGATAAGTGAAACTTTGTGAGAAGTTTCTGACTCAGAGGTGGTACCGCAGATTATGCCCTCTGTTCCGTAAGGAGCAGAGGGCTTTTATATTTTACAAGGAGATGAAAAGATGAAGATTTATGATGAATTAGTAGCAAGAGGACTTATTGCACAAGTAACAGATGAAGATGAGATTAAAGAACTCGTCAATACCGGAAAAGCAACCTTTTATATTGGTTTTGACCCGACGGCAGACTCGTTACATGTTGGACACTTTATGGCATTAAGCCTTATGAAACGTTTACAAATGGCAGGAAATAAACCAGTTGTATTACTTGGCGGAGGAACAGGATATATTGGAGATCCTTCCGGTAGAACAGACTTGAGAAATATGTTAACACCTGAAATTCTTCAACACAATTGTGATTGTTTTAAGGCACAGATGGAGAAATTTATCGAATTTGGCGAGGATAAAGCCATCATGGTAAATAATGCAGATTGGTTACTTGAATTAAAATATGTTGATGTATTACGAGAAGTTGGCCCCCATTTTTCCGTGAATAATATGCTTCGGGCAGAATGTTATAAACAACGTATGGAGAAAGGACTATCTTTTTTAGAGTTCAACTATATGATTATGCAGTCTTATGATTTCTATCACTTATTCAAAGAATACGGCTGTAACATGCAATTTGGTGGTGATGATCAATGGTCAAATATGTTAGGTGGTACGGAGCTTATTCGTCGTAAGCTAGGTAAAGATGCTTATGCAATGACAATCACATTATTAATGAACTCAGAAGGCAAGAAAATGGGTAAAACAGCCAATGGTGCAGTATGGTTGGATCCCAATAAAACATCCCCCTTTGACTTTTATCAATACTGGAGAAATGTTAGTGATGCAGATGTACTTAAGTGCATTCGTATGTTGACGTTTTTACCGCTGGAAGAAATCAATAAAATGGACCAATGGGAAGGTAGTCAATTAAACGAGGCTAAAGAAGTACTTGCTTTTGAATTAACACAACTTATTCATGGTGAAGAAGAGGCTGAAAAAGCGAAAATAGCATCTCATGCTTTATTTTCCGGTGGTGGCGATGATTCGAATATGCCAACGACAAAATTGACCCAAGACCAATTAACCGATGGAGAAATGAATGTGATTGACCTTGTTTTAGCTTGTGAAATTGCATCTTCACGAAGTGAAGTCCGTCGATTAATCCAGCAAAATGGACTATCGATTGATGATGAAAAGGTGAAAAGTGTTGACGCCGTCGTAACACGTGACCAACTTATTGAAGGTGTAAAGATTCGAAAAGGTAAAAAAATATTTCATAAAGCAATTCTTTAAGGAGATAAAATGGTTGAAAAGACAGTGACGTTTATTGAACAATTTAATGTGCTTGAAGAAACCTTGAAAAAGTCCCTAAATAAAACATGGCATGTACCTTTTTCACAACTGATTGAAGAATCAAGCAAGAGAGATCCTTTTATTCGAACCCATAAAATGGCCCTTCAAAGTATAAATGATTTACGAAATGTTTTGGTTCATGAACAAGGGCATGCTATTTATGCTATTCCGTCAGATGAAGCGATTCAAATATTAGAAACCATTGTGGATAAATATACAAGACCTAAGCGACTTATTGATGTATGTGAGCAACGCGTTCGTGTATTGCATCCACATGTAAAAATTATGGATGTACTTAAAGTGATGAAACGTTATGATGTGTCTCAGATGCCGGTCTATGATGGTTCCGAGTTTTTGGGCCTTCTAAGTGGTAATGTTATTGCAAAATGGATGGCTGATCATCTAGAAGAGATTCAACAAAACAAATTAGGATCACTAGAAGTGACATCAAGTGAGTTATTACCATATGAAGGACGAAAAGACCGCGTTGGATTTTTAGACAAAAAAATGACGGTGTATGAGTTTATTGAAATGGGAACAAGAAACCCCTCGTCGTCAGGAATATATATCATAACACATAGTGGTAGCCCTCATGAAAAACCGTTAGGTATTATTACGCATGGGGATTATCCAAGGATATGGAATGAATTAAAGGTTGATTACCTTACATAAAAAAAGAATATACTTAGGCGGATATAGAAATGGATAATGACTTAACTCAAGGAACGATTCTTAAAAAACTAACATTTTTAGCCTTACCTATTATGGCAACTTCATTCTTGCAAATGGCGTATAATCTTACAGACATGATTTGGATTGGACGCTTAGGAGCAAGTGCAGTTGCAGCTGTTGGAACAGCAGGGTTTTTAATGTGGTTAAGTTTTGCTGTTATTGCCTTAGGGCGAGTGGGAGCAGAGGTGAAAATTGCCCAAACACTTGGGAGCAAGGAAATCGAAAAAAGCAACCATTATGCAAATACGGCAATTACCTTTACATTTTTGCTAGGTGTTTTATATGGAATCCTATTAAGTGTTTTTAAGAGACCGTTCATCGGGTTTTTTAATCTACAAGATCCCTATGTAGAAACATTAGCGATTATATATTTACAGGTTATTGCATTTGGAATGCCCTTGCATTTTATCAATCAAGTTTTATCCGGTGTTTTTACTGGTGCCGGTATTAGTAAAACGCCTTTTCGGGTGAACAGTATTGGATTAATCATGAATCTTATTCTTGATCCGATATTTATTTTTGTGTTTGATTTTGGTGTACGTGGAGCTGCATATGCAACGATACTATCTCAAGGTATTGTGACGATTGCATTTGTGTCGACATTGATTCAAGGAAATCGTCCGTACCAAAATTTTAAGTTTCGTGTGCAGCTACATAAGGAATATTTGCAGACGATGTTAAGCATTTCGTTGCCGGTTGCTTTGCAAAATGGTTTGTTTACAATAATATCAATGTTTGTGGCTCGGATTGTAGCCGTGTATGGAACATCGGCTATTGCAGTACAAAAAGTGGGAACACAAATCGAAGCTATTAGTTATATGACAGCACAAGGGTTTGGTTCAGCACTGAGTGCATTTATTGGACAAAACTATGGTGCAAAGCGCAATGATCGGGTGATTGAAGGCTTTAAAGTGGCTTCTCGCATTATGACGTATATAGGAATCTTAACAAGCTTAATATTATTTTTTGGCGCAGAACCACTTTTTAAAATTTTTATCAATGAAGAACCAACAACATCAATGGGCGTTGATTATCTTCGGATTATTAGCATATCTCAGTTGTTTATGTGTATAGAAATTACACTGACAGGTGGTATGAGCGGACTAGGACGAACCATGACACCTGCGCTTATTGGAGTAACATTCAATGCGGCACGTATTCCTCTTGCATATTTGTTGTCCACTTTCACGCTATTAGGAATCAATGGAATATGGTGGACAATAAGTGGTTCGTCTATAGTTAAAGGAGTGGCCTTAGTGCTGATGACATTTTTTGTATTGCGCCACTTACAGTTAATGACTGTTAAAACAGATAACGCGTATCTATAAGATAAGCCGCTTTTTTTTCAATGGCATAGGTCTTAAAATAATTTTCTTCACGAGGAATCCAGCGTTCTTCAAATATTTTTAATCCATCAGAACCGTTACGATTAAGTATACGGTTCTTTTGTGTTTGATGATCATGTGTTAAGAAGATTTTATATTGGTAGAGGTCAGCAAGTTTTGGATGATGACTATAGGCCCCTTCAATAACTATAATAGAAGCTTCAGAAATAGTTACTTCGTTAATAAAAGCTTGATTTTTACAAGAAAATACTTGGTATGTTAGTGATGACTTTTTTTGAAGTGGCTTTTTTACTTGAGAGATTAATCGGGCAAAATCAATATTGCCACCAGGCTTGGCCAATTGTTCTGGTGTCTGATCTACGGCAGGTAAGAAAAAATCATCCATATGAATAACACAAGCCTTAAATTCATTAGCTAGAAAACGCGCCAGTGACGTTTTGCCGCTAGCCGAGCGACCATCGATTCCGATGATGAGGGGTTGATGGTCTTTTGATAGGGTGTCAAGAGTAGTAGTGAGCGTATCGTCTTTAAACATGTCGGGCTCCTTTTAAGTTTGATGCAAGTAAGAAAATAAATACAAAGCTGATGATACTGCAAACAGTAAAGAAGAGATAAACAGCTTTAATTCCTGAAAAATCAAGGATATATCCACTTATAAATGATCCGACCACACCGGTTACTCCGATAAATACTGCAGAGTAGGTTGTCATGGCTGTTGAGCGTACGGTTTCTTTAACCAATGAACGAATAAGTTCAGCCATGGTAGGTAAATAGGTTCCGACAGATAGTCCTTGGAGGAAAAATAATCCCAGTAAAATATAGGTGGGTGGACCAAAGGAATAGATCCCCCATCGAAGTGTATTAACAACGGCTGCAAAGATAAGAATCGGAATGGCGCCAAAACGTTGAACGTAACGCGCTGTAATTTGCATAGCAGGAGCTTCACTAAAGGCAAAAAGTAAAAAGGCAAATCCAATGCCGGAGAGTGTACCTCCTGCATGTTGATATAGTAAACTAAAAAAGATATTATTGTTGATAACAGTAATCCCAAAGAAAAAGGAAAACATAATTAATATGATAAATGTTTTATTCTTCATTAATTGCTTTAAGTCTTCCCGCATGTGAAGCTGTTTCGCAGACGTTGCTAATTCTAGCTTACTTGTAAATCCTATCGCAACAATGAGTGAGACAGAAAAAATAACAAAAATAATCTGTAGCCCAAAGTAATCTGCAGCAATTCCGGTTACAAGGGTTGCGATGGCATAGCCGTAAGCGCCCCATTTTCGAACATTACCAAATGGAAAGGGCGAAAAAAGCCCTAAGCTGTCCGACAAGGGTGGCGTGGAAACCTGAAAAATACTAAAGAGTGTAAAAAAAATCAAGATAACTAGATAATTACTTGAAAAAGGTAAGGCGATGGAGAGAATGAGTGAAACGATCATCGTAAACAAAAGTACATTTTTGTGACGACCGGTTCGGTCGCCAATGAGCCCGAACAATGGTGGGAAAAAGATGGTAACAAATGACCGTAAACCATTAATCGTTCCTATTTGTGAACCGGATAGACCTAGAGAGTCAAAGTATGGTGCAAGGAAAGTGACAATAGCTGCTAGGCTAAAATAATTGAAGAAAAAGATAGAACTAAACTGTATGTAAGATTTATTTTCTGATTTCATAATATGCTCCTTAGGGTATACAATAGATTAAGTAATCCTATTGTAGCATGTTATATTCTTAGTGACTAGATAATTTATTTAATTAAGGCTATTCAAATCATAGACAACTGTGGTAAAATATAGGGTGCTGTCAGCAATTGTCGCTAGAAAGGAGAATGGCATGAAAACATTAAATAAACGTATAAATCTTATGACATTCATCATTTTTATATGCATCATCATTTTTGTGTATATGAGTTTGCTATCTCCATTAAAAAAGCGACAAGAAGCAGCAAGCATTCAAAACTTTGAATTGAATGCTTTAAACCAGCATCAAGTGGTCGACGAGTTTGTTGCCAAAATGATCAGTGAAACAAAAAGTATATCGAGTCGTTCAAGAATTCGTGACGCACTTGTTGAATACAAAAATAATGAAATACTTTGGGAAGAATTACAAGAAATAACATACGAAAAATATCGAGATGGAATTGAAGTGATCAACCATTTTGAATATGTCGCACGAGTGGTAGATAACCAAATACTCGTAAGCTTTGGGGATGAAAATGTTCTTAATCCTTTTGAATTGCCAAGTACTGCATCCACGTATGTTTTGTATGACAAAACATACGAAATAATTATAGTAAAAAACCCAATTATTCGTGAAAACGTTTTTTTAGGATATGATATACTTTGCGTAAGTATTCAACCGATTTTTGGTAAAATTCAAAAAAGTGATTATGACATATGGATTGAAAGCGATATATCTGAGAATAGGACAACGAGGCAGGATGGCGCTATAACGGTTGCAAGATCGTTTGATAATTTTCGAGGAACTTTTTATGTTCGAATGGATGAAGATGTATTATTTAAAGATGCACGAGATGTACAATTGCGTATTTTCGCATATTCAATATTAGCTTTAGTAACTATGTTTATTCTTTTGGATATTATTGTTGTAAAATATGCAAAAAGAATTGTGCGTCAAATTGACGAATCAAAAAATGATGTGATTGCACGGGAGGAAGAGAACCGTAAATTAATCAATGAAATGAACAAGGGATTTGCTGTTTTTGAAGTGTTGAAGAATGACGGAAACAAGACAATAAAGTATCGTTTTCAAAATGTGAATCGTACATTTGAAGAGATTACAGGAATGGAAAAAGGAAAAATTCTGGATAAAACATTAGACGAAGTTATGTTTGCTCACGAACAAAGTTGGGTCGCTAATTTAGACCATGTGGTCAATGAAAAAACAACACTAGCTTTTCAAGTACATATGGATTTTAATAATAAATGGTATCGAATCTCAGCATATATGCCAAAGGATAATCAATTGGCAGTGATGATGGATGACATAACGGAAAGTATAAAAGTCCAAAACAGATTAGCCCATAGTGAACAACAGATGCGGTTGACACTGGACGTTATTGGCGAAGGTATATGGGACTGGAATATGCATGATGGTAATGTTTATCATAACCGCAAGTGGTGTGAAATTGTTGGTGTTAATCCGATGCTTGGACAGCATACAAAAGAAGCTTTTATGGACTTCATACACCATGAAGACCGACAGATGGTACAAGAACGATTAAATAATGCTGTATTAAATGACGACCCCTATTATAGTGAGCATCGATTGGTTCGAGTCGACGGAACAACGATTTGGGTATTGGACCGAGGAGCATTGGTATATGATGACTCATCTGACGGTCCGGTTCGAATGATTGGAAGTATTCTTAATGTTACAAAAAGAAAACGTGTTGAAGAAGCTTTGTCTCAAGAAAAAGAAGTATTTAAAACAACATTACTTTCAGTTGGTGATGGAGTTATAGCGACAGATGTATATGGCTATATCAGTTTTATGAATCTAGAAGCGGAGAGAATGACAAATTGGGATGATGAAGAAGTTCAAGGAAAGCCACTAGAGCATGTTTTTAAACTTATTGATGAGGAGAACAATGAAGTTATCGATAATATTATTGAAGATTACATTCATTCAGCGGATAAAGACGTTAATAGAAAACTTCTGCTTGAATCTAGAAATGGACAACGTATTCCGATACAAGAAACAATTGCACCCATTCAAGAAGAAAATGAAGATACTACAAAAGGTTTTGTAATTGCTTTTAGGGATGTAACGGAACAAAGAGAACGTCAACGACAGATTGAAGAGTTAAGCTTTAATGATTTTTTAACCGGATTATATAATCGTCGTTATATGGAAGACTCCATTCGGCGCTTGGATACAAATAGAAACTTGCCGATGGCAATAATGGCTTTAGATATCAATGGATTAAAGATGGCTAACGATGCCTTTGGACATGAGATTGGTGATCAACTTATTCAAGCAGCAGCTAAAGTAATAAAAACGGCTTGTCGTGAAGAAGATATTGTGGCGAGAACCGGTGGCGATGAATTTATGGTACTATTACCAAAAACAACATCTGAGAATGCAGAGATGATCAAGCGTCGTATTCTTTCTGCAGCAAAAAAAGAACACGTGAAGTCGATCAGTGTTTCTATTGCTATTGGATACAGTGTAAAAGAAGATGAAGTTGAAGATATTTATGAAATTCAAAAGCTTGCTGATAAACATATGTATAAACATAAAATGAAATCAAGTAAAAAAATGAAGCTTTCTATGATTAGTATGGCAATGGAAAATATTCAGCAGAACTATGAAACAGAAGAGGTTCATACTGAGCGGGTTGCAGAATTTTGTAGCCAAATATTAGAAGCGATGGATTTTTCGCAAGAGGATATTGAAGAAATATATATGGCAGGAACATTACATGATATTGGTAAAATTATATTGCCACCTGAATTATTAAACAAAAAAGGAAAATTAACACAAGAAGAACTTGAACAGCTTCATCGTTACCCGGAAGCCGGATATCAAATACTTAAAAACACAGACGAATATGCAGGTATCGCAGATGACGTTTTGCATCATCATGAGCGTTTTGATGGAAACGGTTACCCCAGTAAGTTGAAAGGTGAAAATATACCATTTAATGCCAGGGTTATTGCAGTCGCTGATGCCTATGAGGCAATGACAGGCAACAGGACATATAAACAGAAAATGAGTAAAGATGAAGCCATTCAAGAATTAAAAAAGAATGCAGGAACGCAATTTGATCCTGAAATAGTGGATGTATTCATTCATAAAGTTCTTTTTAAGAAGGATTAATTTCCGCTTTCAATACTTATTTCATTAAATATATTCAAGAGATCATCAATGTTGATGGTCTCTTTTTCTTTGCCGGTGCGATCATAAATAATATTCCCTTGATTCATCATCAGAATGCGATTACCATATTCAGCAGCATAGCGTAGATTATGCGTAACCATCATTGCGGTTAAATTCTTTTCACGTACGACTTTATCAGTAAGAATCATAATAGTCTCAGCAGTTTTTGGGTCAAGTGCTGCTGTGTGTTCGTCTAAGATTAGAAAGTCAATCGGTGTTAGTGTAGACATAATGAGGGATACGGCTTGACGTTGTCCGCCGGAAAGGGAGCCGAGCTTGACATCCATCTTATCTTCAAGGCCGAGTCCTAATGAAGCCAATTGGTCCTGATAATAATCGATTCGGGATTTGTTGATACCAAGACTTAAGCCAAAAGATTTCCCTTTATGGTCGGCAAGGGACAAGTTTTCTAACATCGTTAAATTCGGACACGTTCCCATGGATGGATTTTGGTATACTCGCCCAATACGGCTATGGCGTTTATATTCCGGCATCTTAACAATATTTTTTCCATGAATAAGGATATCGCCATGTTCAATGGGAATATTTCCACAAATGATATTTAACAAGGACGTTTTACCGCTACCATTACTTCCGACAATGGATAAAAAATGACCATCCTCAACAGTCAAATTGAAATCATCAAAAAGACACATTTCAGTAATTAAACCGGGATCATAGATTTTCGAAATATGTTTAAGCTCAAGCATTAGATGTCACCACCTTTGTGTGTTTTTTTTGATAATTACCATAAACTAGGATACCTAAAAAGAGTAAACTTGTAATAAGTTTTAATAGATTTGCAGGTAGCCCTAAACTTAGTGCGACTTGAATACAGGCTTTATAGATAATGCTCCCTACTAAAACGGCTGTGGTCCCCTTTACGAATCCAAAACGTTTAAAAACAGTTGTACCCATAATAACGGTAGCAAGACCAAAAACAACCTGTCCGGTTCCCATAGTACTTGAAAATGCACGCTGTTCCTGACAAACAATAGACCCAGATAGTGCAACAAGGGCATTAGCAATCGTTAAACCAATGATTTTTACAGTCCCTTTATCTTTTGCTAGTGTGGTCACGACTAAGTCATTATCACCAACGGCTCTTAGAAGCAAACCGCTTTTCGTTTTAAAATAAAGATCCAGAATAATCTTAAAAATCAGTGCAATCAATACAGCAACAATTAGCTTTCGATAAATCAAAGGAACGTTAGCCATAAGAGTATTTAAAAGACCTGTCGTAAAAATAGTGGCGATACTTCGATCAATAATCAGATTAGAGCCGGCAATCTGTAAATTAATGGAAAAGAGAGCGGTCATGGTAATAATTCCTGCCAGCAAATCACGTATATGCAAGCGCACGTGTATAATTCCTGTGACGAGACCGGCGAGTGCACCGCAAAGTAAAGCGATCACTAGTGTTAGATAAGGGTTCACCTGATTTGTGAGTAAAACAGCTGTAATAGCAGCTCCTAGTGGAAAACTGCCGTCAACGGTTAAATCAGGAAAATCCAATATCTTATAGGTTATATATACACCATATGATAAAAGCGCATAGATTAAGCCTTGGGTTAAGGTATTTACTGTCAAATCAATCATGTTAATCATATCATTCACTCCTAGTCAAGCGTTACGGGAACAGCCTTTTCTTCTATTGATGGCCTTAATGTCATACCGAGTTCAGCGAGTGCCTTTGTATTGGTGTAAATACTATATTCTTGTATGGTTTCATAAGGAATATCGGTGGCTTTTGCTTGACCGGATAAAATCTTTGCAGCCATTTCACCGGTTTGGATACCTAGTTTAAAATAATCGATACCTGCGGCGGCGACACATCCGATTTTTACTTGTTCGATTTCACTACCATAAACCGGAATAGAAGCATCATTCGTTTTATCTAAAACAGATGGTAGGACACCAACAACATTATTATCCGTCAAATTTGAGAAGGCGTCAACATTATGAGAAATCAAGGTATCTGCAGCTAAGGTAACTTCGGATTGTTGTGTGACGCCGATAGCATCGATGGTAAAGCCGTATTCAGGAGCCTTGGCTTGGTACTCTGCAATTGCTGAGATTGAGTTGGGTTCACTAGTTGTATAGATGATACCAATGGTTGTTGCATTGGGTTGCATTTCTCGAATAAGTTCAAGTTGTGCATCAACAGGAAGCTTATCACTTGTGCCGGTTACATTTCCGCTATCTAGCTTTGCTTCAACAGGGTCGGTTATTGCAGTGAAGACAAGAGGAATATCTTTACCTTCTGTTGCAGCATAAAGTGCTGTGGCAGAAGGTGTCGAAATCCCAACCATAAGATCAACGTTGTTGGATGCAAAAGTCTGAGCAATTTGAGTATTAATCGCATTATCGAAGCCGGAATTTTGATAGTCAATCGTAAAATCTTCGCCTTCAGTGAGTCCAGAATCAATGAGGCCTTGGATAAATCCTTCGCGACAGTTGTCTAAAGAGGCATGTTCTCCGTACTGAGAAATCCCGATTTTTGGAGTTGAGTCTCCTGAACATCCGGTCATGAATGCAGTTAATAAAAATAGTGTTAAGAGCGTGAAGAGTGTTTTTTTCATAAGTTTCCTTTCGTATTGTGCTTAAATTGGTTTATGTAGCCTTTTTGCTTATTGCTTCATGATAGTTTTTAACGTAAAAAAAGCTTCTATCCTATATACAATAGGACAAAAGCTATATCTTCTGCGGTACCACCTAAATTGATGCAAAGCATCCACTTAATACGTACAATTATACGTTTCCCTAGGATAACGGGTGGGATTCCCGTTGGTCATTACTAAGCATTAAGCCGTTCCTACCACCTTCATGAGCCCATTCCATATGACGACGACTATTGCAATTCCACCACCTGCAACTCTCTTTAAATCTTCCGAGCATATGTACTCTTCTCATTCCATAGTTTTATACGTTTTTAATTTGTACTAATCATACGCCCTAAGAAAATGTTTGTCAAGAAAAGATTTATCGATCATCGGAAAAATGGTTGACCCAAGTGAGGGCTCTTGCTGAATCGCCTAGGCTTGCAATTTTAAAACTTCCGTTTGTTGCAGTTAATGTAACGTCTTCGATTAAGAACATACTTTTGGAGAAACCGAACTGGTCAACCCAATTATAGGATAAGAGATGTGTCATGTATATATCGCCATTATCATTTATGATGCGAGGGCCTTGTATGCTTTCATCTTCATAGGTATAGATTTCATATTGAGATATTTGTACATCAAAACCTTCGTGTTCTTGTTGTATAATTTTATATAGGTTTTGTAAACCATCTTCATTATAACTGTCCATGTCAAAGTAGGGGAGTATTTTATTAATATCTTCACCCTTTGCAGCAGAACGCATGATTGAATTTAAGGTATTAATATACCAGCTAGTCGCTTCATTCGCATAACTATCATCGGCATAAACCTCAAAAAGCGGGCTTGTTGGTTCTAACCCAGATGGTGTAACCGTGATTTCTACAGGTACACTTCCGGTCGGTTCAGAGGTAATGGTGAAGGGTTCAGGAGCGACATTTAAGACGGAAATCACTCCGGGTTCAATAGAGTGATATAGTGAGGCGTCAACGCCTTCGATGTTGATTTGTATATTTGGCGGAACCATAAATCGCCATTCATCAATATATAAATCGGTTAATGGAAGATACCATGTGTTCTCTTTAAGTGCAATAGAATCGGAGTAGGTAAGAGTGTTTTCTTCGGGTAAAAAAGTCACAGTGAAGTCGCGAAATTGTCCGCTTGAATCTAGATCAATGGATTTGATTTCAAGATTTTCACCGATGAGTTGATCGGCTCCTTTTTCGATAAGATATGATTCAATAGATGTATCAGGGACCAGTGGTGTCACAGGAATGTTAGCAAGTTGTCGAATGGTTTCGTAGTCACGCTTTGAAAGTGCAGTGATATAGTTTTCGATAAGTTCTTCCGCTAAATCACGGGGAGAAGGCTCTTCAAAAATCTCGCTTGTATTGCAGCCCATTAAGAGTGTTGCTAAAATAAAGTGAATAATAATATGATGTATTTTTTTCATTGATACTCTCCTTGTGTTTTTTTCTTTATACTACAGGATAAAAATATTGCGTCAATACAATCGGGACTAATAGCAGAGGCAAAATCTTTCTTTTGACCTAGGTAAATGCACTTTTTCGAAGATGTTTAAACGAAAATGTGGATAACTCCGTGTATTGCATATTCGAAACTTTTAAGGTAAAATAGACCATAGTATTTTCGTGAGGAGACCATACTATGACAGATAACTTAAAGGAACATATTTGCAAGCAATTACAAAAATATGGGAAAAGATATATTCCACTAAGTGCTATTGAAAAATGGGTTTCCGGAAAATATACGTATGATGATTTTGCGAATGTTATTTACCAACTGCAATCTGAGCGTATTCTTATTCCAACAAAAACGGCAAAGACCAACGAGAAAAAGCGGCCCCTGGCTTTGAAATTTCGTCTAAATATTCAATCTTTTTTCGCAGAATATCACCATCATCTACATCAAAAACAGCATGTTTTTCATCCGAAGATTCGTTTAGATGCTTACTTTAAGTTAGATGAATCAACATTTAAGAAAGAGTTACCAATGATTGAAGCTATTGACCAGTATCTAAAAACATTTGGTCTGCCTAAAGAGTTGATGTATATTCCGCAGTTATCACTGAAATTAGTAGGGAATGAAAAGTGGATCGATGAATTAGGTGGGACAACACTATTAAAGCGGATTGGTCTATGGGAAGAACTTCCCATAATTGACCGGATTGATCCGGTTGCCTTCACGATTGACCCGGATAAAATCAGTAAAGATGTCCAGTATCACCTTATTGTAGAGAATAAAACGCCATATCGCCAATGTTCTGATTATATTCAAGAGTCAGGTTTTTCGACGGTCATTTATGGTAAAGGAAAACAGATCTGTTCCGGTATTCGTTTGTTTTTAGAACAATATCCAGTAAATGCAGAGCACCATTTTGTCTATTTTGGAGATGTAGACTGGGAGGGATTAGGCATATATAAATCCTTGGCGGATACAGTTTCGCTAGAGCCTGGGATATATTTTTATGAGCAGATGTTAAGGCATGCATGGATATCAGGCAAAGAAAATCAAAGGGAAAACAGTGCGGCTTTAGACTTTTTTATAGAAGCGGTTTTAGGGAAAACTCAAGGGCTAGCGTTTGAAAAAATACAGAGTCAATTAAAACAAGAGTTCTATTTGCCACAAGAGGTTCTTGAAGAAGAGGAAATTTGTGAAATAATGCAACAATCGAGGAGCGATTATGAATCGATATGAAAATATATTAGAAGGATATAAAGAACGAGTTGGACGTATTGCTTTGTTTGACTTGTTTTATACGATTGATAAAAAACAAAAAACAGATCGAGAGGGTAGACCGATTGATCATTTTGGCGTCTATCTCTTAACGCTGTTATTCTTTTTTGAAAACATGTTACAACGAAATAAAAATATTAGTGTAAGGACCTTGGCGCAATTTTTAAAGGAGATGATTCATCATCAATATGTTCTTGAAGAACAAGATTACTTGGATATTGCCAGAAGCTTAATCGAAGCCATGCGTCCACCCTCCGGTCGACGAAACCGACGTGAATTCTATAACTATGAAACGCAAAAAGACGATTTCATTGAATATAGTATTTTGAAAGTCTCAGGATGGGATAAAGAAAATAATGTGCAATACTATGCCCTTGATGAACAAGGCTTAGAACTTATTTTTGCAACCAAAGAATATTTTAGTGAATTTCAAATATCCATTAGTCAATTAATTCTTAGAAAGCAATTAGAAAAAGGTGAATTTGTCGGTGCCTTGCGTCAGATTGATGAAATGCGGGTTGGCGTCAATACGATTAAAGAAAAAATCATTCAGATCAAACATGAAGTGCAGAGAAATATTGTTTCAGACGAAACGTATGAACGATATAAGGACTTAGTTGATGATATTAATCGACGTCTAAAACGTGAGCACGAAGAATTTGAAGAGATTGGAAGCTTTGTCCAAGAGACAAAAAGTCATTATGAACGGAGTCGGGTTCTATCAGATAAAGACCAGTCTGCCTTTTCAATGATTATACGTATCGATAATGAACTAAGTGATGTGCATCATTTACACTCCGGATTACTCCAAGAGAGTATCGAGTTAAAGATGACAGCACTCGAGTCGGCCCGGGAATCCTTATATTTTATTGGCTTGTCATCCTTTAATTTTGACCAAGAAATTGTACGGAAAATGATGACATTACCCATGCCCGTTGAAGAAACCGAAGTCATTGCTCATCCATATCTTGGTTTGGGTCGGGCGAAAATTTGGTCACCTATGGCCCTTTTTGCGCCACAATGGATTAAAAAAGACGGCGAGGAAACAGGAGGGCATCTTTTCTTAGAGTTAGGCGAATCGGCAAAAGAAAAGTCCCTTCGAGTGCAGCAACGTATTTATAAACAAATTTTTGAGGAAGTTCGACCCATATTAGAAAATAAAGGACAGATGCTCTTACAGGAGTTGGGAAGTCATATGACCGAAAAATACGTCCAGGTACGTGAGACCTACGACTTTTTTATTATTTTGCATCAGATGTCACCCATTGATCTTAGAGCAATCAAAGAACAACCGGATCACGTTTTTTATGAAGCCTTTAAAGAATTACCGGAAGAGTATCGCTTTATACAAGCATTGGAAGAGCGGGGACTTGTTGCATTGGATAGTAATTATGAGATGCGTAATATGGAGATTACGCTTTTAGATAAGGAGCCAATAAATCATGAATGAGAAAAGCGTAATGGAAGCCTTCAAACTATTTTCAAAGTTAAATGTCCATGGACAAGTCTTAAAAGAAGAAGCAAAGCACTATATGGATGAGGATGTTCGAGGCATGTTAATGGAATTTGCCAATGAAGTGGACTGTCGAGTGATTACTGCCGGCGAGTATTTATATCTGATTCCTTTAACCGTACATTCAGATTATCATCTTTCAAACCGGGAAGTGAAGCGAGATTATCTTCCTAGTCGTGCGACCAATATGGATATGTATTTGATGTATCTTGCCGTCATTGTTTTTATCGGAGAGTTTTACGATAGCTATCAGACACAAGAACCGACACGAGATTTTATTACGATCAATAGTTGGATGGAGAGTTTTGATGAACGTTTGCAAGGACTACGCCAAATTGATGAAGAAACGCTCAATGAATTAGAAAAAGAATATGAATACAATTGGAGTGGAATTCTAACCCACTGGGAATCCATGGACATTATAAAAGAAACGGTGAAAAAACAAACCGCACGAACCAATAGCCGCTTGAGCTTTATGCAGATTACAAAAGACTTTATGCTTCAACAAGGATTAGCCCAAGAAGTTGGTTATGAAGAGCTAGGTTTATCAGAAAAAGCCAAGGTCATTACACAACGTTTTTTTATGGATTATGAGTACAATCGTGGTATTCTTGAAGTTATCTATCAATATGCCGGCGATTATACACCATCAGAATCTGACCAGATAGAAAGGGACCTATAGTTATGCCATCAATATCAAAAATTCGTTTAACAAATGTTATATATGAAAATGGAGCAAAACGTTATAATGATATGGTTTTTCATTTTGACGGACATAATGGTGCTTTTTTACTCGAAAACGGTGGCGGTAAGACTGTATTTATTCAAACGGTACTGCAAGCAGTAATCCCGCATATTGATATGGCTGATCGCAAGATTAAAGATACCCTATCTCTTGATGGAAATCCTGCACATATTGCAATCGAATGGATTTTAAACGAGCAACCCCGACGTTATGGATTGACGGCGACATCTCTCTACATAGAAAATGGCGAGTTGAAATCGATAAAATATGCTTACGAATATGATGGAGAAGATCCGGACAGCATTGAAGAGGTACCTTTTGTGGTGCGCACAAAAAAAGACGAAATACGTGGTGCGAGTCGTGGAGAAATCAATGATTATTATGAACGTATGAAAAGCAAAAGTATGCATGCCAAGACCTTTAAAACAATTACAGAGTATGGAAAATATATCGAGGAAAACTTTAAAATAGTTCCCAATGAATGGCGGAAAATTGCCATGATTAATAGTGGTGAAGGAAATGTCGATGAATTTTTTAATCGGTGCAAAACCACACAACAACTATTAGATTATCTACTCATTCCAACAGTGGAAGAGGCAATACAAGGAGACAACAGTCAGAATTTCGCAGACATATTTGAAAAACAAAGAGAACATTTTAAAACCAATAAACGTTTACTTGAAGAGATCGAGCAATTTAAACAAGTGAAAGAGCATATTGATGCTTATGTCTATGAATACAAAGGACTTCATGAAGCTTATCATAGTTATGAAGCCAATCAGTATCAAATATATCGTTTATTTACATTTTTAGAAGACTTACATCAGCAAAACATGATAAAAAAAGAAAGATTAGATAAAGAAAAGATTGCCTTAATCGCGGAAGAAGACCGGCTGAATCATGAAGAAGATTCTCTTGAAGTGCGTGAAAAAGAGCAAATCATTGAATCCCTTGATCAAACTATTAAAGTCTTTAATGAAGAATTTAGTCAAATCACCCAAAGTTATGATGAAATTGCTTCTCGAAAGCAAAACATTGAAATCACTAGTTTACGCAAGAAGATGGGCCAAACAAAAGAACGACTAACTCAATTTGAAAAACGTCTTGAAACCCTTGATGAGACACTAGGTATTGAGGAACTTAAAGGAAAATTTGCTATGAATAGTCGGAAGATTCAAGGGCATTATCAGGAAACGATTCAGCGTATTGATGATGAAATCCACTTACATGAACAAGAATTAGAGAGAGAGTCACAAAACGCTGAGGCACTTAACCAAACCAAAGACCAACAAGAACACCAACGCCATCAGATTGCCAATCGTTTAGGAAAACTCCAAGGCCTTATAGAGTCTATTACACAACAAATGAATGATATTCAACATAAGATACTTAATAACCCGGAAGAAGAATCGATTGTGTCCGAATATATGCAGTGGAATGAACGTTTGCAAAGAAATGAGAAACAAAAACGCGACGAAGAGAAACAACTGCAGATGCTTTTAGTCGATAATGAAGAAAAAGAAGTGCTACTTGAAAATACGCGACAAAATATAGCACAATTAACAGAGAACAAATTAAATACACAATATACATTAGATCGCTTTGAAAAAGAACAAGAAGCTTTAATATTAGACATTGAATCACGGAGTCATTCCTTGTATATTTCCGATTCGATTTATACAAAAGAAGAATCAATTATTAAGCGGTTAACGGAAAAGAGAGTGCATTTTGAAGCCAAGGTCGAAGATGCAATGCGGTCAGAGCGTATTCATAAAAATCTTTCGGATTTATATGAGGACCGGGAGCGCTTTTTTGTTTTGATAGGAAAGTCCTACTTTTCTATCAAAGACATTTTAGAATCAAAAAAATAATCCAAGTCACAAAAATAAGGCCAAGGATTAAAGTGGCAATGATTTATTCGTGTTTGTAAGTAACTCCA